>OFGE01000308.1_pt1 | contig 55606 bp, 52 predicted proteins | sample 1521681 | NCBI WGS metagenome assembly OFGE01 (sample SAMEA3504093, study PRJEB24116) | mouse gut metagenome | biome: mouse gut; feature: mouse-associated habitat; material: faeces | place: Denmark | collected 2011 | reverse complement strand
TTAACATAAAATACACCACCCTGTCGTTAACAATGATTATTAAACAACCTCTAAGGCTGAATCTACTTGCAGAAACCGCAAATAATTGCTAACTTTGCGGCTGCTGCCCGAATGGTGGAATGGTAGACACGAGGGACTTAAAATCCCTTGGCTATTGCAGCTGTGCGGGTTCGAGTCCCGCTTCGGGCACTATACGGCGCGTGCCATCACACAGGCACGCGCCGTTCATGTTTTTTATCCATCGCCTTTCATCACCGACACACCATGCATTTCGAATACAGCACGACAGGCACTTGCAGCCGCCTTATAGAATTCGACATCGACAGTGACAACCGCCTGCACAACGTCCGTTTCACGGGCGGATGCCACGGCAACCTGCAAGGAATCGGCGCACTCGTCGAAGGCGAGGACGCACATCGTGTGGCCGAACGCCTGCGCGGCATCAGATGCGGCGCAAAACCCACCTCTTGCCCCGACCAGCTGGCATGCGCGCTGGAACAGGCAGCCACACAGAGCGAGAACCGTTAAAGACACCCGGGTCATGCTTGTCAAAACCTACGGAGCCGCGGTGCAAGGCATCGACGCCATCATCATCACGGTGGAGGTGGCCGTAGGCCGCGGATATGAATACCGCATAGTAGGGCTGCCGGACACCGCCGTGAAAGAGAGCCAGGAGCGTGTGCGTCTGGCATTGCTCAACAGCGGACGCGAGCTGCCACGCCACAACGTAGTCATAAACCTGTCCCCGGCCGATGTGCGCAAAGAGGGAGCCGCCTACGACCTGCCCATCGCCGTAGCCCTCATGGCCGGAGCAGAAAAAATCACAGCACCCGGACTCGACCGTTACATGATTATGGGCGAACTCTCGCTTGACGGCTCGGTGCTTCCCGTGCGCGGAGCATTGCCCATGGCCATAGCCGCCCGTGCCGCAGGGTTCAAAGGCATGATACTGCCACGGGCCAATGCCACCGAAGCCGCCGTGGTGAACAATCTTGAGGTGTACGGCGTGGACACGCTCTCACAGGTGCTCGACTTTGTCTCGGGAGCAGCCGCCATAGAGCCAACCATAGTGGACACACGCAAGGAATTCGCACGCGAGGCCGGATGCACCGATGTAGACTTTTCCGACGTCAAGGGACAGGAGAATGTGAAACGCGCATTCGAGGTGGCGTGCGCAGGCGGCCACAACATACTGCTCGTAGGCCCTCCCGGCTCCGGCAAGTCCATGATGGCGAAGCGCCTGCCCTCCATCATGCCGCCTCTGACCCTGGCCGAGGCTCTCGAAACCACAAAGATACACTCCGTGGCCGGACGCCTTAAAAGCGGCGCACGCCTGCTCACACGCCGCCCGTTCCGCTCGCCCCACCACACAATATCGCCGGTAGCGCTCGTGGGCGGAGGCTCCAACCCCGTGCCGGGCGAAATATCGCTGGCGCACAACGGCATATTGTTCCTCGATGAGTTTCCGGAATTCAGCCGCTCGGTGCTCGAAGTGATGCGGCAACCTCTCGAAGACCGCATCATAAGCGTGTCGCGCGCACGCTACCGCGTGGACTATCCTGCGGGATTCATGCTGGTTGCGTCGATGAATCCATGTCCGTGCGGCTACTACAATCACCCGACTAAACCCTGCACATGCCAGCCCGGACAAGTGAGCAAATATCTCGGACGCATATCCGGGCCGCTGCTCGACCGAATAGACATACAGGTGGAAATACTGCCCGTGCCCTTCGAACGGCTCTCCGAACCCTCGGCCGGAGAAAGCAGCGCGGCCATCCGCGAACGCGTGGTACAGGCCCGGGCAGTGCAGGCCCGAAGATTCGCCGACACACCCGGAGTGCACTGCAACGCCCAGATGACGCCTCGGCTCATGCAGCAATGGTGCGCTCTCGACGCCGCCTCGCGAGGAGTGCTCGAACAGGCCATGAAAAAATTCGACATGAGCGCCCGCGCCTACGACCGAATCCTGAAAGTGGCACGCACAATAGCCGACCTTGACGGTGCAGCCGACATAGCCCCGCACCATATGCGCGAAGCCGTGAACTACCGCAACCTCGACCGTGGCAACTGGGGAGCGGCAAGCGCAACAACCATATAGACCGCAACATCATGATAGACGAAATCCTGAAACACAATGCCGAATTTGTGGAAACGAAAGGCTATGAAAAATTTGTCACATCAAAATACCCCGACAAACGCATAGCCATAGTGACATGCATGGACACACGCCTTGTGGAACTGCTGCCCGCTGCACTCGGGGTGCGTAACGGCGATGTGAAAATAATCAAGAACGCAGGAGGCACGATTACAAACCCGTTCGACTCGACTATGCGTTCCCTGCTCGTGGCCGTATACGAACTCGGAGTGAACGAAATAATGGTCGTGGGGCACACAGGCTGCGGAGTGCAGGGCATGAACGCGGCTAAGATGCTCGAGCTTATGCGCGAACGAGGCATAAGCGATGAACACATATCGCTTATGCGTCACTGCGGTATCGACCTCGACAGCTGGCTTCACGGCTTCGACGACACCGACGAAGCCGTGCGCGAGACCGTCGACCTCATATCGCGCCACCCGCTCATGGCGGCCGACGTACGCGTGGCAGGGTACATAATGGATTCCACCACCGGAGCGTTGTCGCCATTGTAAGAGCGTGTTTAATACCCTCGATGTCAATGTACTCGTTCTGAAAAGAATGTTTTTCAACCACTGACTGGCCCGGCTCTTATCGCAGCCCGTAGCCTCTTGCGGCCACGGGCTATTTTTTGTCCGTAGTTTTGCCGAGAGGAGGTAATTTCAGTTTTTACGCGCTTCACGGACATGTCAAACGCTAAATCCACGCCCTGCACCGCAGCCTCGACAGATTTAGCCACGTCCTCCGTCTCAACCTCTTTTTCCGGCTCAGGTTCAGGCTCAGGCGTGGGCTCAGGCTTCTCGGCACGAGGGGCTGTGGATGCCGAAGGCTTGGATGTGGACGGACGACGAGTCCACCGGTAGAATGTATCATCGTCGTCGTCGCCCCATACGCTGGGACGATGCCAATCTTTATTGAGGTCGAACAGAGACATGTTTTTTTGCTTTTTGATTATGATGCAAAGTTAAAGGTAGCCACAAAATCTTTATACATCATTTGCGCCACATAATGCCCGAATGACATAGCAAAGTCATTGCCGAAGCTACAACACCCACAGTAACAGATTATTACATCCACGCATCATTCCTTGAAAATTGCATAAAACCTATTTTGGTTTTTGCAAATAATTATTGTATCTTTGCAAATACAAATTGACAACGATGAACAAGACACTCGATTCCCTCACCCTGCCCGCTCCCACGGCTTCCGTAACCGACCGCCTGCGCTACCTCATCAAGCTGTCGCGGCTCACCCAGGCCGGATTCGCCGACCGCATCGGCGTGGACCCTTCCAACCTGTCGCGGCTGCTGACCGGACACACCCCCGTGTCGGACACATTCATCAACCGCGTGGTAGTGAATCTCGGAGTGTCAAAACCATGGCTTACCGACGGGTGCGGAGTGCCGTTTCCGCGCGACATACACGCCCGCGAGATACAGGCCGACGAAAACACGCCACGACACGACGGCCGACGCCACGGCGCACCCGTCTATGATATAAACGTAAGCGCCGGCAGTGCCAACCTGAGCCGCGAGTTCACAAAAGAACGCATAATCGGCTTCTGCGACCTTCCCGGCATAAACGTAGAATGCCCTATAGTCCGCGTAAGAGGCAACTCCATGTCACCCCGGCTCGCCGACGGCAGCTGGGTGTCGATACGCCCCGTGAGCGACACTGCCCCGATACTATGGGGGCAGATATACGTCGTAGTGCTCGACGAATACCGCATGATAAAATACGTGCGCCGCCATAACGACCCGTCCATGATAGTGCTGCACAGCGACAACCCCGACTACGACGACATCGAGCTGCCGCGCGACGCGGTGCGCTCGCTCTATCTCGTGGAAACGATAATGAACTTCGAAATAGTAATATGAGCCGCAAAGCACACAATCCCCTACCAGCCTGCCTGCGCGGCGGATGTTTCGAAGCTGGCTGCGACGAAGCCGGCCGGGGATGCCTTGCCGGGCCGGTCTATGCCGCGGCAGTGATTCTTCCCGACGGATTCACCCATCCATGGCTCAACGACTCCAAGCAGCTGAGCGACGCCCGCAGGCGTGAACTCGTGCCTCTCATAAAAGATGCGGCAGTGGCATGGGCGGTGGCATGGGCTACAGCACGTGAAATCGACAGCGTCAATATCCTTAACGCATCCATACTTGCCATGCACCGCGCACTGGACGCCCTAAGCGTGCGTCCGGGGCATGTGGCAGTGGACGGCAACCGATTCCGCCCTTACGGACAAATAGAACACACCACCGTGGTAGGGGGCGACGGCCGTTACGCCAATATCGCCGCAGCTTCGGTTCTGGCCAAGACCGCACGCGACGATTACATGGAAGCCGCCGCTTCCGACTACCCCGCTTACGGATGGAACGAAAACAAAGGCTACCCCACGGCGGCACACCGCGCGGCATTGGCCTCACACGGCATAAGTCCGCTCCACCGGCTCACATTCCGCGGAGTTAAAGAGCTTATCGAAGAAAGCGGCTATTGAGAATCATTACGCCCGACCGCTGCTACATACATATTGCTCCGACGGCGTATCTCCTGCGGCGTGATGCCGAAATGCTGTTTGCAGAACGCGGTTAGATATGCGCTTGACGATATATTGAACTGCCCTGCGATTTCCACAAAAGTCTTTTTCGTGTTTATTATCTCGCTGTATATGAAATGGGCTTTACGTGCGGCTATCCACGAATGGGCCAGAGAATGGAACGTGCGTTTGAAACGCCGCTTGAAGGTGCTGAGCGACATGCGGCATATATCGGCCAGTTCATTCAGATCGCCGACATGAAGGCTATGCTCGATTACGAGGTTGCGAAAATCATAATCGTCGCTCATGAGCGGGTAAAGAAAACCGGCCACCTGCGCCCCGGTATAGTACGCCGCAACCATGTCGGTGAACAGGTCGCTCCATTGAGAATGCATGCGCGGCGTGGCCTTTCCATCGGCGATAACGTCGTGTACACAACGCAGAAAATGAATTATGGCAGGTGTGCACGGCAATGCCCTGAACACATATTCGAAGCCGCGCGGCAGATAATCGGCAAGATTTCCGAAAGCCCTGTGGCAACTTTCCGCGAAATAGTCGGTGTGGATAATTCGCAACCCTACCGACGGCTTGACTACCGTCATGCGATAGCAGCTGTGGCGCATGACCATGAGAGAGTCGCCCGGCCGCACCGTTAGCGCCGGGACGCTGTCGTAAGCGACAGAAATTTCACCGTCAAGCAGCACAAAGAAAAAAGATACAGCGGTGTCGACATACACCGGGACCGGAGAGACATCGTAGTTGCGCACCACAAACTGCGGAACTATCGGGTTGCTGTCGGATTGAATCATGGTAAGGTATAGTTTAAGGAAAGCAGCATGAATGCTTGCAAATATAGACAGAGTATGGCAAAAAAACAAGTACCTGACGGTTAAAATCGCATGATATATGAATTTAGTCGTATATTTGCAATATAAAATGACATTTTAGAAGGTGTTCGACAACATGGACTTTATAAATTCTTTAACCCCTGAAACCGAAAACCGGGTGAGTGCCGAAGATCTACGGACTGAACTGTTGCGCCGTAGATATGCCGAACTTCTTGCACAGCCGGAGGTGTTTCCGTCGCAAGCCAACTGGGGCTTCATCATCGAACACGCACTGACGGGCATAGGCGAAGGGTTGTACCGCAAATTTTTAGTGAGTGCAGTGCTCCCCGAGGAGCAGCGCCGCTCCCCCAACCGCATTGCCCTAAAGGAATTTCCAAGATACTTGCAGGCCGTGCCGCGTGCCTATGCCATAGAAGTAGTATACGACGACACCGTAAGCGCGCCCGAGGCAACACGAAAGATAGTGGAGGACTGCGAATTGTTCGACGCTCCCGCAATATCGGGACTGGTGGCCCGTGGCGATGCTGCTATGGCCGCAGAACTGCTGAACGCCTTCCAGCCGGACTACGGCCATGACGACCTCGAGGACATGCGCGCGCTGCTCCGGCTTCTGCGAAACCTCCCGGAAGAAGGCGAGATGGCCGACGGGCGCGGACTGCTGCGACGTGAACTGCGCTATGTGTGTCCGGCCGGCCACGTCAATGCGGCCGAGGCTCAATACTGCACCCACAGCGGCTGCGGCCTGAATATTTACGGCCTTACGCGCGAACAGACGCAAGCCATAGACGCATTCGAGGAACGGGTGGATGCACTCGGCACCCTGCTGGACAAGTAGAAGCCGGGACAGACTGCAATTGCGCGCGTTTCTGATGTGTAAAAATCGCTAAAACGGCTACGGGGCGAATGGTACCCCGTAGCCGTTTTCAAAAATAGTCAAATAGTTTCAGGCGTCAGCCCATTGTCACTTCCACAACGTTTTCGCTGCCGGCAGGCTGCGCAGGAATAACCGGGCCTTCCACCGGCACACCGTTGAGCAAAATCCCGCACACGCCTTTGCTCACATGCGACGGATTCTTCACCACGATGCGATAGTCGGCACCACGGAATTTGCGCTTGACCTCGAAACCGTCCCATCCGGCAGGGACACAAGGGTCGACAAGCAGGCCGCCGTAGCCGGGCCTTATTCCGAAAATGAACTGCGTGACGGCGTACCAGTTCCAGGCGGCAGTACCCGTAAGCCATGAGTTTTTAGCCTCGCCGGGACGGGCGGCATCTTTGCCTGCCGTCATCTGGCAGTATACGTATGGCTCAACTTTGTGCAGGTCGCTCTTTTCTTCAAGGTAGGCAGGGCATATCTTACGATAATAATCCCACGCGCGGTCGCCGCGTCCGAGAACGGTTTCGCCGATAATCACCCACGGGTTGTTGTGCGCAAAAATTCCGGCATTCTCCTTATATCCCGCCGGATATGTGGATATTTCGCCGTACTCCATCACATACTCCGTGAATGCAGGATTGTTCAGCACTATGCCGTGCTCGCAGTCGAGGCGCTCCTTCACGCTGTCGAGCGAGCGCTCCACGAGGCCGTCGGCAAGTCCGATTCCGGCCATTGTGCACCAGCCCTGGCTTTCGATGAATATCTGCCCTTCCTTGTTGGTGTGCGACCCGACTGGACGGCCATAGTAATCGTAGGCACGCAGGAACCAGTCGCCGTCCCATCCGTGGCGTTTTACGGCCTCCACCATGTCATCGACATGCTTCTGAGCACGGTCGGCCTCGACATCCATCCCCATGTGGCGGCAGAGCTCCACATAGTCGCGGCCGTAAACCACAAACTGGCCGGCTATCATCAGCGACTCGGCCTTGCTGCCTTCGGTCTTGTTCTCCGTGGTCTGGAACGACTCATTGGGGTCCTGCGAGAAGCAGTTGAGGTTGAGACAGTCGTTCCAGTCGGCACGACCTATGAGAGGCAAGCCGTGCGGTCCGAGATTGTCCACGACATGGTTGAAACTCACACGCAGATGCTCCATGAGGCTAACCTCCGAACCCGGCTGATTGTCGAAAGGAACCGGCTCATCGAGAATCGAGAAATCACCGCTTTCCTTTATATAGGCCACGGTGCCGAATATGAGCCACATGGGGTCGTCGTTGAAGCCGCCGCCGATGTCGTTGTTGCCGCGCTTTGTAAGCGGCTGGTACTGGTGGTAGCAGCCGCCGTCGGCAAACTGCGTGGACGCAATGTCGATGATGCGCTCGCGTGCGCGCTCCGGAATCTGGTGCACAAAGCCCACGAGGTCCTGGTTGGAGTCGCGGAAGCCCATGCCGCGTCCGATGCCGCTTTCAAAGAACGACGCCGAGCGCGAGAAACAGAACGTAATCATGCACTGATACTGATTCCAGATGTTCACCATGCGGTCGAGGCGTTCGTCGCCGCTGCTCACCACAAAACGGTCGAGAAGGTCGTCCCAATACCGGCGCAACGCCTCGAACGCGGCGTCCACCTTGGCGACCGTGTCGAAACGCGACATCATCTCGCGGGCGCGAGTCTTGTTTATGACGCCTTTGCTTTCCCATTTCTCATCCTGAGGATTCTCAACATATCCGAGCAGGAACACAAGATCGCGGCTCTCGCCGGGCTGGAGAGTGATTTCAAGATAATGGGACGCTACCGGCGACCATCCATGCGCCACAGAGTTGCGCGCGCGGCCTTCGAGCACAGCGTCAGGCTCGTCAAAGCCGTTATACAGGCCTATGAATGTCTCGCGGTCGGTGTCAAAGCCCTGCACAGGCACATTGACGGAGTAGAACGCATAGTGGTTGCGGCGCTCCTTATACTCTGTCTTATGGTATATGACCGAGCCTTCGACTTCGACCTCGCCGGTGGAGAAATTGCGTTGGAAGTTCTCCATGTCGGTGGCGGCATTCCACAGACACCACTCCATGAAAGAAAACAATTTGAAGGACTTCGCGCGGGCGGTTTTATTGGTGAGTGTGAGCTTCGTCACTTCCGCATGCTCGCCGAGCGGCACAAAGAAAAGGGCCTTGGCTTCCAGCCCGTTCTTTTCGCCTTTTATCACTGTATAATTCATGCCATGGCGGCACTCGTACGAATCAAGAGGGGTCTTGGATGGCTTCCAACCGGGATTCCAGACCGTGCCCTCGTCGTTGATATAGAAATAACGGCCTCCGGCATCCATGGGCACCCCGTTGTAGCGGTAGCGGGTGAGCCTCCGGAATTTGGCGTCTTTATAGAAACTGTAGCCTCCGGCCGTATTGCTGATAAGCGAGAAGAAATCTTTGTTGCCGAGATAATTTATCCAGGGCCACGGGGTGCGCGGCTCCGTAATCACGTATTCGCGCGCCTTGTCGTCGAAGTGTCCGTATTTCATGTGGATAGTTCTATGGTATTTTCTGCAAAGGTAAGTTATTTTTCATGTATAACTACTACTGGTGCGATAAAAATCGCGTTAGTTTAGAAATCATCAAATAATAGTAGTGGTGCGATAAAAATCCAACCACTACTAATGTATAACAAAAGAAAAAGAGGTGCTCTCACGAGTGCCTCCTTTCCCATTCATCACATTATGCTTAATTTTGAGTGCTATCAGTTCAGTATCGTGATTCGACCACGTCCCAGTCCACTATGTCCCAAAGACGGCGCAGATAGTCGGCACGCATGTTTTTGTAGTCAATGTAGTAGGCGTGTTCCCATACGTCGAATGTGAGCAGCGGTGTCAGTCCGTCGGTCAGAGGATTGCCGGCATTACGTCCTTGCGTAATGAGGAGCTTGCCCTCGTCGTCGCGCGAAAGCCATACCCATCCGGAGCCGAAAAGTCCGGCACCGGCTTCCACGAAAGCGTCTTTGAACTTCTCGAAAGAGCCGAAATCACGCTCTATGGCTTTTCGTAACTCTCCTCCGGGCTCGCGGGAGCCGTCGGGCGAGAATGTAAAGAAATAAAAGATGTGGTTCCATGCCTGCGAAGCATTGTTGAAGAGCGGGCCGTCGGCCTTTTCTATGATGTCTTCGAGTTCGGAATCCTCAAATTCGGTGCCTTTTATCAGGCGGTTAAGATTGTCGATGTATGCCTTTTCGTGCTTGCCGTAGTGGTAGCGGATAGTTTCAGCGCTGATTACAGGCTCGAGGGCATTTTCAGCATAGGGGAGTGCGGGTTGTTCGTATGTCATAACGTTTGTAGGTGTTTTATCGGTTTGTTTACCAATAAAACACCTACATCAACGTTGGGTTCAAACTTTATGCTATTTTCACAAGAGTTAATCAATACTTGTTAATAACGGCAAGTGCGGCATGATAGTCACGTGCAGTATTCTCCCTCGACAGCCGTGCCTCAAGGAAGAAGTTGATTTCCTGAATGTAAGTAAGCATACTTATCTGTCCGCCGTCAAGGGATTTGCGCAGAAGCACCGCGTAATCGGCATCAGACAGGGCTTCGTCGTAGGCTTTCATACGGCTGGAAAGCCCTTCGAGCCGACGGCGCGCGTCGTCGAACGCGGCCACGGTCTGAGCCACCTGCGACTCTGCCTGAATGCGCGCGGCCTCCGCTTCGGCCTTGGCGGCGGCTTTGGCACGCGACACTCCCCACGACGGAAGCGCGATGCCGACACTGAAGCCATTGAAATGGTTGCCACCCTCGAACTGGTGGCGATAGCCGAGCGAGAATCCGGGCAACGCACTACGCGCCGCTGCGGAGGCTCTTTCAGCGGCCGCTTCCGCCCCGCTTTGCGACGCCCTTACCGCGGGCGAGGACATCCACCGGGATTCTGCCGCAGCATAATCTGCTGAGGCTTCGGGATAGTCCATATCTTCGGGCACATCCCCGTCGTAGCCCATAGCACGCAGACGGGCTACAGCCTCGGACTGCGCCTGCCCTGCCTGTTCGAGCCTCAACGCCATGTCGAGGCCTTCTATCTGAAGTTTGCGGAGGTCGAGAATGGTGGCCTGCCCATGGTCAAGCGCTTTTTGCGTGAACGCCGTGAGTTCGGTCACATTCTTATATATTTCAGCTATGACCGCGGTGTTCCGGCGGGCAGCCACGAGGTCGATAAGAGCAAGCTTTGCTTCCAGGGTAAGCTCTACACGCTCCGAAGCCGCGAGCTGCGAGAATGCATTGTCTCCCGCACGGCGCGCACGGCGCTTTGCAGAATACACGCCCGGCCAGTCAAAACTCTGGCTTATGCCGAAGCCCCAGCGGTTGTCGCCACCGCGACCCCAAAGGTGCTCGCCGTCCACTTCGACGCCGGGAAGCATACCGTCGGCCTGCGCGGCTGCACTTCCGGCCTTCAGTTCGGCGCAACGAGCCTTGAAAGACGGATTAGCATCGGCGATAGCTGCCGCAAGCGAGTCCATAGGGCATGTGGCGCCGGCCGTGAACGCGGCAAAGGCCATTGACGCTATAACGATTATTTTTTTCATTTCTTCTTTCGGTTTATCATAGAATACAATACGGGCACCACATAGGCATTGAGAACCGTCGACGACGCCAGGCCGCCGAGTATCACGATAGCCAGCGGAGCCTGAATCTCATTGCCGGGCGCATCGGCATTAACAGCAAGCGGGATGAGCGCGAGCGCCGAGGTGAGGGCCGTCATGATAATCGGCAGCAGGCGGTCGGCAGAGCCTATGCGGAGACGATCGGCCACGCTGTAGCCCTCCTCGCGCAGATTATTGTAGCGGCTTATGAGCAGCATGCCGTTGCGTGTTGCTATACCCATGAGCGATATGAATCCTATAATGGCGGGGATGTTCAGGTCGGAGCCTGTGACGACGAGTATAAACACTGCCCCGATGAGCGCAAGCGGCATATTGATGAGAATGAGCAGCGACTGGCGCACATCGTGGAATTCGCCGTAAAGCAGCATGAAAATGACGAGAAGGGCAAGCAGCGACGTCCACAAAAGGGTGGATGACGCGCGCTCCTCGCTCTCAAACTGTCCGCCGTAGCTTATGGCATAGCCCTGCGGAAGGGTCATTTTCTCGCCCACGAGTTTCTGAATATCCTCCACTGCGCTGCGCAGGTCGCGCTCCTCCACATTGGCGCTTATTATTATGCGCCGCTGCACGTTCTCGCGGTTGACAGTGCCAGGCCCTGTGGCCGAACGCACCTCGGCCACCGCGCTCAGCGGCACACGGCCGGCAGGAGTGTCTATCATCATATCCGAAATGCTCTGCAGGTCGGAACGGTATTCCGGGTCAAGCACCACGACTACGTCGTAGGGCACACCGCCGTCATACACCTGCGAGACAACAGCTCCGCCGAGCGCGACTTCCACCACGCGCCTCAAATCGGGCATGCGCAGCCCCATGCGCGCCATCATCTCGCGGCGCGGACGAATCATGAGTTCAGGGCGTTCTACGAGCTGCTCGACATTGACATCGACCACTCCGGGCACCGTGCGCGCCAGCCCCTGCAACTCCTTTCCGAGCGAATGGAGACGCTGGAGGTCGTCGCCGAATATCTTTATGGCAATCTGCGCTTCCGCACCGCTCAGCATCGCGTCGATACGATGGCTTATTGGCTGGCCTATCTCCACATTCACTCCCGGAATGGCACTGAGTTTTTCGCGCAGCTCGCGAGCCACCTGGCCGCGAGTACGCCCACTTTCGTCAAGGCTGTATGGCGCCTCTATTTCGCTCACGTTCACGCCGAGGGAGTGTTCGTCGAGTTCGGCACGGCCTGTCTTGCGGGCAACGGTGCGTATTTCCGGCACACTCATTATGATGCGCTCGGCCTCACGCCCGATACGGTCGCTTTCCTCCAGCGAGATACCGGGGAGTGTGGAAACGTTTATTGTGAACGAGCCTTCGTTGAACATGGGCAGGAAACTTCTGCCGAGGGTAAAGAACAGCGCGAGAGCAGCAACGAAAAGCACAGCCACGGAGCCGACGACCATCTTAGGCCTGCGCAACGCGGCGGCAAGCGAGCGTGAGTACACCCGCTTAAGCCACGCCGCCGTGCGGGGTTCGTGCGACAGCGACGAGTTCCGGCGCTGATTTCCGAGCAGATAGGCGCACAGCACCGGCGTAAGCGTAAGAGCCACGATGGTAGACGCGGCGAGAGCCACGATGAATGCCACGCCAAGGGGGATGAGCATGCGTCCTTCTATACCGCTCAGGAAGAAAAGCGGCAGGAACGCCGCCACTATGATGAGCGTGGAATTGAGTATGGGCATACGCACCTCGGCCGAAGCATGGAACACGACGTCGACCACGCTCTTTCGCTCGCCGGGAGGGAGCGCGAGATTCTCCCTCAGACGTTTGTAGACGTTTTCCACGTCGACGATGGCATCATCGACCAAAGATCCGATGGCGATGGCGATACCGCCGAGGCTCATGGTGTTTATGCCGAAACCCATGAAATGGAGCAGCAACACGCTTATGATTATGGACAGAGGAAGCGCTACAAGGCTCACGATGGTGGTGCGCAGGTTCATCAGGAAGAAAAACAGCACGACGACTACGAAAAACGCACCTTCGAGCAACGCGCTCTGCAGGTTGCCTATCGCCCGCGAAATGAAGTCGCTCTGGCGGAATATGTCCGTCGTCATTTCCAAATCGGCCGGAAGCGTAGGCTTCATGTCGGCAAGTGCGGCCTCTATACGTTCGGTAAGCGCTATAGTGCCCTCATCGGGCTGTTTAGCCACAGTAATGATAACAGCAGGTTTGGCTTCGACGGATGCGGCGCCGAAGCGTGGTTGTGCGCCGGCAATTTCCACACGGGCCACATCGGCAAGCGTAACGATGCCGGAGGCGTTGGCTCTAACGACGGCCATGGCAAGTTCGTCGGTGTCGGTGGTGCGCATGGCACCTTTTATTATATATTCGTTGCCGAAATCATTGACGATTCCGCCCGAGGCATTGTCGTTCAACCCTTCGACGGCCTCCATCACTTCGGCCAGCGTGACACCCATGGCGGCCATTCGTTCGGGGAGAATCTGAATGCGGTATTCGCGCATGTCGCCGCCTATCACACTCACCTGGCTCACGCCGCCCATGGCCAACAGGCGCGGACGGATTACTTTTTCAGCCAATGTGCGGAGCTCGAGCAGCGATGTGCTGTCGGCCGTAAGGCCGACTATCAGCATTTCGCCGAGAATGGACGAACGCGGGCCGAGCACCGGGCTGGCCACACCGGACGGTAGCGCCTCGGCCACTGTGCCGAGACGCTCGGTGACAATCTGGCGGGCCTGGTACACGTCAGTGCCCCAGTCGAACTCCACCCACACGACAGAAAAACCCGTAGTGGACGTGGAGCGCACGCGGCGGACTCCGGAAGCCCCGTTCACGGCGGTTTCGATGGGGTACGTCACCATCATCTCCACTTCCTCTGGCGCATAGCCGGGAGCCTCTGTCATGACAACAACAGTGGGTGCGTTCAAATCCGGAAAAATGTCTACTTCGGTCCGGAACAGAGCCACGGCTCCAGCTATGAGTACGGCCACTGCAAGCACAACTACGACCAGACGGTTGTGCAGCGACCAGTGTATTATCTTATTGAGCATAATCCGTAACGGTTAATGGTTGTGGCTATGTCCTTCAGGCACCACTCCCGAAGTTTCCGCAAGCCTTACGGCTGTGACTCCGCGGGTGACAACGCGTTCTCCGCCTTTCAGACCCGACGCTATGACGACACGCATACCATCGGACGCGCCCAGGCGCACGGGCAGCTTTTCATATGTTTCATCGCCGGTGCGGACATAAACAAAATAGCCGCCCTGCTGCTCGGCAATGGCTGTGCGCGGCACGCTGAGCACAGCTTCGCCGGAGCCGGCGGATGTGAGCCATGCGTCGAGTGCGGAACCGGGAGCCACGGAGCCGTCATTGTCGAACTCGAAGTAAACGGGGACATAGCCCGGCATGGACGCCGACACGGCAGGCGCCGAAGCTACACGGCGGGCGGCAAGTGTCACGATTTCCTCCGAACCGGGCACGCGGATGTTCACGCCATCGGCTGCAGCTATGCGGCTACGGAGACGCTCAGGCACATCGACACGGAGCAGCAGACGCGTGGCCGCCGACATGACAGCTATAGGCGCTCCCGCTTCCACATATTGCCCCTGCGCCACGGAAAGCGAAGTAAGCGTGCCGGTGATGGGAGCCGCCACACGCCCTCCGGCGGCACTCGAGCTATATGCGGCACGAGCGCTTTCGTAGGCGGCACGGGCTGCATTATAGACGTCGTCCGTGACGAGGCGGTCGGCGTGAAGCGGTTCAAGGCGCTCATACTCGCGGCGCGCGGCATCAAACGCGGCCTTGGCCGCGGCATTGGCATCGCCTCCGGCCACGCCGCGTGTGTCCAGCATGGCCACCGTAGAACCGGCACGCACCACAGCTCCCGGACTTATTCCCTTGGCAAAACGCACTATTCCGGCCGCAGGAGCCGACACTACGGCGCTGCCGTCGGCAGCATCAAGCACCACCCCCGTGGCACGGACAGAGGACACCATGGGAGCGGCGGCCAAAGTGTCCACCTCCACTCCGAAACGCCGCGCCATATCCGGCATCAGCACGATTTCTCCCTCATCATGTCCGCCGGGAGCTTCCACAGCTTCCTCGCCGGCATGTGTATGTCCTTCATGGCTGTGCGAGTGCCCCGCCTCATGCGAATGATTATGGTGGTGATGGCCGAGCTCGGCATCGTCGTTGCCGCCCCGGCACGCCATAAGCAATGCGGATGAGCACAGAATTATAGTTGCAATGTGTTTCATTATATTATATATGGTTTTTGATTCGTAATTTTCGCAAAGTTAATGATTATGACATGCAACCCGTTTGCAAAGCCGACACAGACAGGGTACTTTTCAGCCCTCCGACAAAGTTAACAAAACCTAAAACAGCAAGAATATGCTATGTTTAATAACATAATTCTAAAAAATACATAAATTAATAGCGTTTTTAACTTTTTCAAATCGAAACATAATGTCGGCTTTTCATGCTGTTTTTTCTCTTTAGCGGGGATAGGAATAGCAACTTGTAATTTGTAAGCGGAATACATTGAAAATGGCACGATGGAAGGTTCAAACCGCCGTGGCATCAGCGTTTGCGAGTAATTGGATTTTTAATTAATTTTGTGTCGGGAAATAAAAAACACAGCAAGAGATTGCTTTCTTTTCATGAGTAATATGGAATAGACACTTAATTAATATCAACACTATGTGTACGAGGCAAGGGGAATCCGGGAGGATTCCCCTTGTTTTGTCTCAGAGTGTGAAGGCGGTCAAAAAGCGAACTGGCACATGGCGCCTATCCGTCGCGACGAGCGCGCATGGCCGTCGAAGTTGCAACGCAGCCCCCAGTCGAACTCGACGCCTGTCTGTATGCGCGGAGTGAGATTCCAAAACACGTTCATGGCCGCCCACAGGCCGTACTTGTATTCGCTGCCCCCGACAGGGTGATCGGCATACAGACGGGACTGGCTGAATGATACGCTCGTGAAAAGGTTGTGGCGGAAGTTGTACTGTAGTCCCAGCTGATAGCCCATCGATGCAGGAGCGTACATGGCGCCCGGCTCGTCGGTGTTGTCTATCAAATCATAATTGCCGCAAAGCAGATCGCCTCCGAGACTGGCTGTACCCCGTCCGTAATTCAGCGTGGCATAGAGCGTCAAAAAATCGGCCGGATGCCCGACGGCACTGAGCAGCACTCCCCACCCTGCTGTGTGATGGTTGCGCCCGGCAAGCATGTCGCGGTAGCCGAGAGAACGCACCACGCCGCTGAGACGCACGTGCGACGTGGGCCCCCATGCATATTGCATGAACGCGGCGCCTTCGGGGCATGCATTTGCAATAGATGATGTATTCGTGCCGTCGGCTCCTATTTTAGGCGACGGGGTCTCTACGGACGCGGCCACGGTGAAGCCGGATTTGAAACTGCGCATATAGCGGAGCAATACCGACGTGTTGGATATTTTATTGTTGGCTCCCTGCGCATCAATCACTGGAGTCTGCGCCGCAGGGTCGCCGAAGGTGGAGGCGGCATATCCGATGGTGAAGTCATGCACTACGGCATAAGCTTTTTTCAGACGGAAACCCACATTCTCATAGCCGTTGAAGTTTCCTTCGATATACAACTGATAGTGGCCAAGCACCTTATTGCGCCCGAGCACACGGAAGAAGATGGCTGTTCCCGCCGGAGTGGTGCCGAGACGCCGGCTGTCGACACGTTCTGCCGACATTGGTATGAGATACGGGGCAAAACCGTTGGCCGGTATGACGTTTCCCATATCGTACCATCCCCTCATTCTCACCACCCCACCAATGCCCATGGCAAGCTGCGAATCTTTGCTCATAAACAGAAAGCAAGGGGCTTCCGGATCCTGAAAACTGCGGAATTGGTCGTAATAGTATGCGGTGATTATGCGGTTGATGCTGTCGACCTGCTGACGTGTGTATCGGCCATGCCCGATTTCATAAACCATTGTGCTGGCCGCAACAGAATCGCGCATCTCGTCGACTTTGCTTTTTGCCGACGACGCAAGTACGCCGCAGAGTGCGGCCAGAATGATTAAAAAACTCCGTTTCATAATGTGATGACGTATGCACATATATAACACGGATGCCCTTGCCAAGGTTTTCGAGACAGCCCAATCATTTATCGCCTAAAAACGGCAATCCCGCCATGCAGAAAGTTGCCGGGCGGGATTTGTCAAATAAAAATCCGGGAAGAGTGTTGCGTACGTGTTTTTATAGCATTCTCATTTGACAATGCAAAATTAATGTTTAAAGATGGATATTCTACCCCCCCCCGTTAAAAATTGTTAAAAATCGAGCTTAATTCTCAAAAAATCAGATGCATTCCGAAACGTCTTTTCGGCAACTTCGGAAGATTCCAAGCCCAACACGGACGCAACACACCCGCTTACGGCTCCGATATAAGCGCTTTCATTACGCTTGCCTCGATGCGGAACGGGAGCAAGATAAGGCGAGTCGGTCTCAAGCAGCAGACGCGAGAGCGTAATCGCTTCGAGCGATTCATGCACACGGCAATTTTTGAATGTGACAATGCCGTTTATCCCGAAATACCAATCGTCGCCGAGGACACGGCGTACGGCATCGACATCGGCCGGAGTGCCGCCGAAACTGTGCATTACCCCGCGCACGCCGTCGATTCCCGACAGCACTTCCAACGTCTCTGGAAGCGCTTCGCGGCAATGGATGACAAGCGGCAGGTCATGCGCCACTGCATATTGGGCCTGCACTTCAAGCGCCCGCATCTGCTCGTCGCGGAAGGTCTTGTCCCAATACAAGTCCATCCCTACCTCGCCGACGGCGACGTCTTCGGGACGGAAACAGCCGATGATACGGGACAAATCGTCGCGCCACGCAGAGCCGATTTCGGTAGGATGCAGGCCCATCGCTGAAAAAACACGCCCGGGAAACGCCGAGCACAGCTCGCGCAACGGAGCAACAGTGGTGCAATCGACATTGGGCATCAGCATAGCCTCCACCCCTGCGTCAAGCGCACGGCGCACGGCTGGGCGGCCTCCGCCATCGCCGTCGAAATCAGGCAGATAAAGATGTGTGTGCGTGTCGAAAAGCCTCATAATCATATGTTGCGTGAGGCCATGCGGTCTACCACATCGACAAAGAACTGCTTCAGGGACTCATCTGAGAATTTCGCGTGGTCAAGAGCCGCAATCGCAAGAGCATGGTGCTCGGCAGCCGCAGCATCGCAACGCTCGCCGACGCGCAAACGCTCGTAAAGCCGCGTCACCTGACGTATTTTCTCCTGCGGCTCGAGATCTTCGGCAAGAATGGAGTCAAGTTCGCCGTGGCTCTCGCGCCGGGCAGTGATGAGCATCCATGTCTCTTTTTCGTTGACAATGTCGCCGCCGATGGGTTTTCCGAATGTGGCGTGGTCGCCGAACGTATCAAGCCAGTCGTCGCGCAGCTGGAACGCCAGACCGAGTTCCATTCCGTATTCGGCAAGCGCATCGGCCGTGGCGGGGTCGGCGTCGCCGATTATGGCCCCGATGCGGCATGCAGCGGAAAGCAGCGCTCCGGTCTTGAGACCTATCATTTCAAAATATTCGTCGATAGTGACGTTTTTACGTGTCTCGAATTCGGTGTCGAGCTGCTGTCCCTCATAAACACGGAGAGCCATGTCGTTGAAAACCGCCGTCACTTCAGCGACCGCCCGCGCAGGCACTTGCGACACGAGGCAGGATGCAAACGTAAGCATGGCGTCGCCGCTGAGTATGGCCTGGTTGCTTCCGAAGCGGGCTGCGGCGCTCGGACGCCCGCGGCGCACGTCGGAACGATCCATTATATCATCGTGCACAAGCGTGAAGTTATGGAACATTTCAAGGGCAAGCGCGGCAGGCATGGCTTCGTCGGCAGTGCCTCCGCACGCAAGGCAGGCCTGCACCGCCAGCAAAGGACGCAGACGCTTGCCGCCTCCTTCAAGAGCATACCGCACGGGCTCGTAAAGGCCGGCCGGCCTCGACGGCAAATCAATCGACGCGATGCGCCGTTCTATCATTTCGGAAATTTCCTTGGAACCAGACATAGTAAGAGGTAATTTGTGCGGCACGAGGCCGCTTTCGGCACAAATTTAGGCAAAATCCGCGAGAATTTGTCTAAATTTGCAGAAATAAATTGGATACGGGAATTTGCTGAAATGGCAACGAAACGCAACAACACATACCTGCTGCGCAGCGCCAGGCGCAGACGCCGGAGGCAGCGGCGCGCACTGGCACGAGACATCCTCGGGCTACTTTTCGCCGCCGTGGCGTGCTGGGGGATGTACTACTGGCTGAACCATTGGAAAGGGGACTCACACGAAGTCGAGTTGTCGGCTCCTGGTGGTTTGAAACTGTCGGGTTCGCTGGAGGAAGTGAAAATGCCCGAGGGAGTGCCACAGCAGATAGTGGCCTATCCGGGATTCACCGTGAATTTCAATGCCGAGCACCATGTGCCCAACTATGTGGTGTGGGAGCTGACCGCCGACGAATGCAAGGGCAGCGAACCGCGTCTGAAAAATTTCTTCGAGGACAAGAATGTCGAAGGCTGCCCCACCCTCTACGACTACAGGAAGTCGGGCTACACTCGCGGCCACATGGCTCCTGCAGCCGACATGAAATGGAGCGCGGAAGCCATGCGTGCGTCCAACTATCTCACAAACATATGCCCGCAGGCAGCAAGCATGAACAGCGGGGCATGGAGCACTCTGGAAGAAAACTGCCGCGCATGGGCCATGCGCGACAGCGCCATAGTGATAATAGCCGGACCGGTGCTCACCGACCGCATGCCGCTGCATATAGGGAAAAACCGCGTGGCCGTGCCGGAAAGGTTCTTCAAGGTGGTGCTTGCTCCGTATGTCAACCCGCCGAGAGGCATCGGATTCGTAATGCCCAACAGCAAAGTGCGAGGCGGCGTGCACACACACGCCATGAGCATAGACGAAGTGGAAGAAATAACAGGCATGGACTTCTTCTCGGCATTGCCCGACGACATAGAAACAGCAGTTGAAAAAGAAAACTCCTACCCAAAATGGCAAACACTGAAATGACAATGCCGATGCCGGACGACACCATATGCGCCATATCCACGCCGCCGGGCACAGGCGGCATAGCCGTGGCGCGCATAAGCGGCTCCAAGGCCCTTGAAACGGCACAACGGATATGGAAGGGCAAACGCCCCATCACCGAAGCCGCCGCAAACACATGCCTCGTAGGAAGCGTGACCGACACCTGCGGCGAGGAACTCGACCAGGCTGTGGCCACGGTGTTCCGCGCGCCGCGCTCATTCACGGGAGAGGATGTGGTGGAACTGAGCGTGCATGGCTCAAAATGGGTGCAGCAAGAACTAATAATGGCACTCATAGGTGCAGGAGCAAGGATAGCGGAACCGGGCGAATTCTCGCGGCGGGCATTCGCCTCAGGGCGCATGGACCTGGCACAGACCGAAGCCGTGGCCGACATAATAGCGTCAGGCTCACGCGCCGCCCAGCGGGTAGCGCTCCGCCAGATGCGTGGCGACTTCTCGAAACGCATCGAGGACATGCGTGGCCAACTGCTCGAACTCGCGGCGCTGCTCGAACTCGAACTCGATTTCAGCGAGGAAGACGTGGAATTCGCCTCCCGCAAGAAGCTGATTGAACTCGCCGTGGCCGTGCGCACAGCCACGGCACGCCTTGCCGCAGGATTCTCCGCCGGAACAGCCATAAGGGATGGGGTGCCCGTAGCCATAGTCGGCGCCACAAACGCAGGCAAATCATCCCTGCTCAACGCCCTCAGCCACGACGACAGGGCAATTGTGAGTGACGTGCACGGCACAACAAGGGATGTGGTGGAAGATGTCATATCTATAGGCGACTACACTTTCAGGCTAAAAGACACGGCTGGATTCCGCCACACCTCCGACGTGGTGGAATCACTCGGCATCGAACGTTCGCTACGCGAACTGCGCGAAGCAGCCATCGTACTGCTCGTAACCGATTCGGCAGACATGGAGCGCACACCATGGGACGACGTAAAACGCGCCATGGAAGAAAACCCGGAGGCGACCCTTATAATAGCAGCCAACAAATGCGACATTGCCACAGTTCCGGCCTTTGGTGACACACTGGCATCGGCCGTGATAGCCACCAGCGCCCGCACCGGCGAAGGCATCGACGAACTGCGCAATGCCATCTGCGACGCCGCCGCACGGCTATTCGCCAACGGCGCATGCGGCGACACGCTTGTAACTAACGCACGCCACTACAAAGCCCTGAAAGATGCCTCCGAAGCCGCCGGAAGAACAATCGACGCCCTCGAACTCAATCTACCCGGCGACCTCGTGGCCCAAGACCTCCGCGAATGCATCTCTCATCTCGGCACCATCACGGGCGCCATCTCCACCCCCGACATACTTCAAACCATATTCTCACGATTTTGCATCGGCAAGTAGCCTATTGGTGACAACAGGTGCCATCTGGTGTAAAACATTGAAAAGTCGCTCGTTATCGGGCGGCTTTTTTCGTACCTATACTGCAATATAACCGCTTTTCATCCCTTTTTACCTGTGTTTTTGTACCCGATTTGTAGCAAATCGGTCAATCCCGTCAATGCGTGCCGCAAGGTCGTGGACTTTTGAGACACTATGAGACGCAGTGAGACGCGATGAGACACTTTCGGCGAAATAACTGGCGAAATAACCACCAATAAAGCGAATATGAGCAGTAATATTGAAATCATCAAAAAATGTAAGTGGTGCGGCAATGAATTTGTCGCACGCAAGACTACCACGGAATATTGTAGCCACAGATGTTCTGGTCTCGCTTATAAAGAGAGGAAACGGCAAGCGAAACTCCAAGAGTTCAAGGCGGAATACTCAACACGGCTTGAAGGCAAGGTCGAAATCGAAAAGCTGGAGTTTCTTTCCCCGACACAGGTATGCCGATTGCTCGGAGTCAGTCGTGCCACAATCTACCGATACTTTGCCGACAACGCTATCGCAACCGTGCAGTTCAAAGGCAAGACACTGGTACGGCGGCAGGATATTGACCTATTATTTGAGAAAGGTCATAAGTATCTCAAACGCGAAAAGCCGGGACGAGAACCCATCACTGAGTTCTATACTTCAAAGGAGGTGCAGGAGAAATACGGTGTGTCCAATTCGGGAATGTATAAGATTGCCGAGCGCGAGGGCTGGCCTAAGACGCAAAGCCGGGGTAAAACGCTCTGGAGTCGGAGCCATGTCGACCGCTATTTTGCCAATCAACAACCGAAGGAGGAAATATCCGAATGGTACACCGTGGCGGATATTCAAGCCAAGTACGGCATGACACTATCTGCCATCTATACGCTCGTGTCGAAGGAAGGAATTCCTAAAAAGAAACAGGGAAACTATGTGATGTATTCCAAATATCACTTCGATTTGGCGAAAGGTCAGGTGGCACCAAAGGAGCCGGAGTATTACACCTATCCCGAAGCGATGGCGAAATATAATCTGACCCGCGACCAGCTTCACCATTATCTGAAGTACCACAGCATCACCCGTGAGAAGAAAGGCAAATACACACTGATTCTCCGCTCTGAGCTTGATTCTCTGCTTGGTTCTCCGGAGATTTAGCCAGTGGAGACGGTTTTGAGAAACATTGGAACCGCCGGAGACGGCATTGTTCCCCTTTGCATCTCCACATACCTTTGCAACTGATTTTCAAACTCTCAAACCCCATAAATGCAATGACAAACACCTGCACCAAAGTGTTCCTCCGTCGTCGTCCGTATGTCGGAGGAAAAGTATCGCTCTACCTCGATTATTATCCGGCGATACGCAATCCCCACACCAACAAGATGACGCGCCGCGAAACCCTCGGCATTGTCATCTATGCTGAACCTGCCAACGAGATGCAACGTCGTTTCAATCAGGAAATGGAAGAGAAAGCCGAGGCTATCCGCTGCATCCGTTACCAGAGCCTTATCAACGAACAGTTCGGATTCCTTGACAAGGCAAAACAGAAGATGGACTTCCTCTCCTACTTCGAGAAGAAAGCGAAGAGCAAGTATGACAAATGGATATGCGTCTATCTCCACTTCAAGAAGTTCTGCGGTGGCAGCTGCACATTCGGCGATGTTACCGCCAGCTTGTGCGAGGACTTCCGGGAGTATCTGCTCTATGCACACAACCTGCGTCACCCGGATAAGAAGATACCTCTCTCCAACAACTCGGCAGCCGGCTACTGGTCAACATTCCGTTGCCTGCTGAAAATGGCATACAAGGAGAAATATATCACCGAGAACGTCAATGACTTCCTTGAAGGCATCAAGTGGCAGGAGGTTAAGAAGGAATATCTGACGCTCGACGAGATGAAGATTCTCGATGCAACCGAATGTGAGGTGCCTGTTCTCAAACGAGCATCAATGTTCGGGCTGTTTACCGGGCTTCGTTTCAGCGACCTGTTGCAACTGCGCTGGGAAAACATCGAGCGTAGCCCTGATGGCGGCTATTGCATACGACTCTGCACAGAGAAAACTGATACGGAAGCCACACTCCCCGTCAGCGACGAAGCACTCAAATACTGCGGCGAGCGAGGCGAAGGACTTATCTTCAAAGGTTTCCGTCGCTCTATGGCACAACAACCATTCAAGAAATGGGTTAAGGCAGCTGGCATCGAGAAGAAACTCTCCTTTCACTGTCTCCGTCACTCATTCGCAACCATCCTTATCTCGTTGGGCATCGACGTATACGTTGTCTCAAAGATGCTTACGCACCGAAGTGTCAGAACCACGCAGATTTATGCCGATGTGGTCAGCGAGAAGAAGCGCGAGGCATCCAATGCCATCACCCTGAAATAATCTATTGTTTTCAAGTAAAGCCATCTCGCATTCCGAGGGATGGCTTTATTATATTCCTGCTGAACAATAGGATGTAGCATTGCGTTTTAACTTTGTTTGTTAAGCTCATCAAATTTTAAGACTTATAAGATTAAACAACCACCGTATGAAAGACCTATTCAAAGGCCATCATCCCTGGCTGCTAGTGCTGGTGATTGCGGTCGATATATTTTCGGCTTTGGTCATTCGTCATTCCATTCTATCCAAAGGAGAATCAGAATTCAATGCCAATGTGTTCTTTTGCCTTATTATAATCGGCGGACTTGCCCTGTATGCAATACTCGTTGAGTTTCTATCAGGTCAAGATATGCCGTTAATCGGCGAGAAAAAGGGAAAAGAGGAAATGGTAAAAGTTCCAGTGTCCCGACCAATCGCAGAAGAAACATCCGTAGAACAAACGACAGTTCCGCTTGAACAGGCTACTATATCGCGCGATGATTTAGAGCAGATAATGCGCAATGTAATGTCTGACCTGAAACGTGAGGTTGCCGTTCCGACCGGAGCAACAATTACAAAAGACGAAGATGGCATTGTATCCGTAAACATCAACGAGATGAAAAATTCGGCAAGCGAACTCGTCAGAACACAGGAAGATGCCAAGTACAGATTCGCTTGTGAGTACACAATGAAAGTTCTTGGCAGTTATATCAAACAGCGAGACGTTCCGATACTTCTTTTCCGTCTGGGATTATTTCAGAGAGCTTCCACACCCAACTGGGACCCTCGAAGTTCAGAAGATATTGAAGCCGGGGTCAAAATTCAAAGAATCGAGGTTTCAGCCCCTGTCGAGAAATGGGCATTGCTGCACTATGGCTGGAATATGGGCAGACTCTTCGGAAAACAAAACAACTTCATCACTCACTTTCTGAAAACCACTTTCCACTATCATCTTGATGGTCTCTCAGACAATCAGCTTCCAAAGAAACTCAAGCAGAATCCACTTCAGGGAGTGATTAAAATCGAAGAACGCTTTGATAATAATTTCTCGATTGAAGAGTATCATCTTTCAAACGACGTTCAACAATCGGAAGTAATCGAGGATACAAAAGCAAGTCATATCTCGGAAGACGCTGAACCGGCGACCGTAGCTAAAACAATCGAGACTCCTCATGAAGAAACAGAGCCCATTACTCCAATCCAAACAGAAAATCGACCAGTGAGAATGCCTCCGCTGTTTGAAGGCGAAGAAAGACCCGATGACGACGATGAATGGGACAACGAGGACTACGACTACTCTAATGATGATGAGGAAGAAGATGAAGACGATGAACCCATGACTGAAGAGGAATTTGATAATTTCATTGACCGGCAGATGAAAAAAGGCAAAAATTCAAGATGCCTTGATAATGAACTTCTCGCCGGTTAAAATTCACCGATCTCAACAAATCTCCTGCTGGAGAAGTCGTTTTTCCCCATCGGAGAGGCTTTGGAGAGGGTTGGGAGATGCTTTTGAGGCTCATTAAAGCTTATTGTTCTCCTATTTATCTCCTTATACATTTGCAACCGAATCTTTAGCCCGGATGTGCCACGTTGGCACGGCGGTTTCCTAAGGATTCGGTTGCATTCATGTTCACAACACCCGTGACTTTCGACAGACTTCCCGAAGCGGTAGTCTATCTCATCGAGCGAGTATCAGCCTTGCAAGATGAGCTGCGGGAGCTGCGCAACGCACTTGCTCCCCCATCAACTGACGGTTCTCCTTTCATCACTGCGAAGGAGGCTTGCAAACTACTCGGAGAGTGCAAGAACACTCTCTATGAAAAGGCTCGCGCCGGAATCATCCCGGCATATAAGAATCCCGGTGGCAAAGCATGGCGATTCATCAAGAGCGAGCTTTTGGAATATATGGCATCCGGCAAACCGAAATCTCAGGAAGAGAAGTATGATGAAATGGTTGCCGAGATGAACAAAGGTCTGCGCCCCGGCGGTCGTAATCGCATAAGCCGTTAGCCTATGAGCGATGTGTTTACACCTCAGCTCGTGCTCGACAAAGCTATCGACCACTGCACCGCAATCACTGGCGGCGGATTTCCCATTAGCCTCTATCCCTCCAAAATCCAACGTATCATCAGGGAGGTGAACGACTGCTATGGATTTCCAGTCGATTATGTTGCGGCTGCAATGCTGGTGGCAGTGTCGGTAGCGATAGGCAACACGCATCTTGCGCGGATGAAAGAGGGCTGGGACGAGAGTGCTATCTTGTATATGGCACTCATCGGAAGACCCGGTGCCAACAAGAGCCATCCGCTGAGTTTTGCAATGCGTCCGTTTGTGGAGCATGACTACGAGCAGAACCGGATTTACGAGAAACAGTATCTGGAATATCAGGATCAACTTGACATGAGCCGGAAGGAACGTGCAGAAAAAGGTATTGAGGTCTGCCCCCGTGAACCTGTCCGCCATCGATTCCTTGTGTCTGATATTACTCCAGAAGGGCTGAGTCTTGTTCATTCGCAGAATCGCCGTGGTCTGTGTCTGCTGTCTGACGAACTGTCGGCATGGGTCAAAAACTTCAACCGTTACAATAACGGCTCAGAGGAACAATTCTGGCTGTCGGTGTTCAGCGCCAAGCCTACCATGTCCGACCGCAAAAGCTCGCGCAGCTCTATCTTCATCAAGCGTCCGTTTGTGTCCGTAATCGGCACGATGCAGAAACGTATTCTTTCCGAACTCGCCAAAGGTGAACGCTCTGCCAACGGTTTTATTGACCGCATCCTGTTTGTCCTGCTCCGCCACGAAACTTCTACCCGGTGGTCGATGAAGCAACCGACATTCGATGTGGCCGCTGAATGGCAGTGCATTTTATCGAGGCTTATGGAATTGCAATGTACCGTTGATGAAAACAACGACATTGTGCCGGTAAGCATACCGTTTACCGAGGAAGCTATGGTGCGTCTGTTCAAGTGGCAACATGAGCTGTCAGACATCTGCGACCGTGAGCCGAATGAGACTATCGTCGGCATCTATTGCAAACTCCAGATTTATGCCATACGATTCTGTCTGATAATTCAGATGGCGCGCTGGGCGTGCAATGATGCCGGAAAGGATATGATTGACCTCATATCTGTTGAGCGGGCCATTTCTCTCGCCGAATATTTCAAGGAATCAGCTGTTAAGGTTCAGACAATTCTCAAGGAACTGTCGTTAACCGCGCAACAGTTGGCAATAGTCAGCGCACTCCCTTTGGAATTTGAGACCGGAGAAGGCATCGCCATAGCAAAGGCAAATGATATGGCAGAGCGCACCTTTATGGAATTCCTAAAAAACAATCTTGGCAAATTATTCCAAAAGTCCTCGCATGGCAAATATCTTAAACTCTAACTCCATGCAGCTTCCGCAGTTCCGGCAGTTTTGTCAAGCAAACTGCGGAAACTGCAAAAACTGCACCACACAAATCTCATAATTAATGCTATGAATAATCATAGATTCATTCTCCAGCCCTATAAAGGGGTCGGAAGCCGTCACTGTTGCCCTTCGTGCCACAAGAAACGCTGTTTTAGTCGCTACATAGACACCGAGAAACAAATCTCGTTTCCTGATGATGTCGGCAGATGCGACCATGAACAGAGTTGCGGTTACCATCTTACACCAAAGGAATACTTTGAGCGTAATCCGGAGGCTAAGCCATTACACTGCGATTACACTACTCAGTCAGCATGGCGAGCCAAGCCGACCGAGCAGCAAAAGCCAACATCCTTCATCGCGTCAGAGACTGTTGCACAGACTCTGCACGGATATGAGAAGAACAACCTCTATCTTTTCCTCCGCTCCAAGTTCGGAGCCGAGGACGCTCTCCTGCTGATGAAAGATTATCGCGTCGGCACATCGAAGCACTGGCCGGGGTCATGCGTGTTTTGGCAAACCGACATCAACGGCAGCGTCCGCGCCGGAAAGGTAATGCTCTACGATGCCGAGACAGGTAAGCGCGTGAAGAAACCGTTCAACCATGTTACATGGGTTCATTCGTTGCTCCGACTGCCTGATTTCAATCTGCATCAGTGTTTTTTCGGAGAACATCTCTTGCCGATGAACAGAGGCAAGCCTGTTGCCATTGTCGAGAGCGAAAAGACCGCACTTGTGGCAGCTTACTATCTGCCCGAATATGTGTGGCTCGCTTCCGGCGGGAAAAATGGGTGCTTCAATACTGATGCACTCCGCGTTCTCCGAGGCCGTCAGGTAATTCTGTATCCCGACATCGGCGCGACCGACCAATGGCGGCAGAAACTTAGTTTGCTCCGCAATCTCGGTATCGAGGCAAGCATCTTCAACTTTCTTGAAGAAGTTGCCACCGATAACGAGCGAACAGCAGGGCTTGACATAGCAGACTACCTCCTGCAAATCGAGCCTGACCAAGCCGTGCTGCAAGCCATGATTAAAAATAATCCGATGTTACAGAAACTCATTGACGACCTGCAACTCACTCTCGTGTCAGTTGAACGGTATGACCCTGATACTGATGCAATCAACAAAACCTCAAATACTGAAAAACAATGACTGCGAAGAAAGCTCCGTCAACACCAGCATTTAAGTCAACCGAGTTGACCGATGCAACCAAATCCAAAGTATCAACTCTTAATCCCGATTTTATTATGGAATCAGATAACCCTATCAACTCCACCAATCTTGTTAACAGTAACAACACAGTTAACAGCACCACACCTGCCAAGGTGGACAATCTGTTTGGCAACGAGCAGACAGCAACCGATGCAACAGTCGTAACCGAGTTGCCGAAGCAACAGCGCATCGGCAAGCAACAGCGCAAGTCGGACTTCGCCGAGTTCAAGGCAACCTATCTTGTGCCGTCAAAGCTGTCAAAGCGTCATCCGGTAAACATCGATGACAGCGTATGGGAGAAGCTTGAACGCATCGCTCGCATCCTCGGTGACCGCGACACTACTGTCGGCAGCTATATCAATGCCATCCTGGTCGAGCATTTAACAGTATATGCCGACGACATCGAAATCTGGCGTAAACTATGAAAAATTTCTATCTGACATCTCATAGGTCTAACGACATTCCGACCCATAGACCGTTCGGTAGTCCGACCTTTCCACCTAAGGTACGTAGGTACCTCAGTACCTACTTCAATACTAAATGACGTAAGTTTAACCCGACCGCAGGGAGCGGTTATCGTCAGCGCACAACTAAGAAACGATAGTGGATTAGTTGGGGATGCAAGGGTATGTTTCGGGAGGTAAAAAATTCCCCCGCCGAAACCCCTCGCATCCCGAAGGACGCTCTCTGTTCCCTGCGGTCACCATCCCCAACCCAACGAATGAGAAAGTTCAATCAGGACGCTCCCGGTGTGAAACTCCGTGGGCGACCAAAGAAAGAATCCAGTGATAAGAGAGACCGAAAAGTCTCTGTGAATTTTACCGATGCGGAGGAGCGTGAGGTGAAAGCCAAAGCTGCGGCTGCCGGTGTCAGCATTGCCGAGCTGCTTAGAATTTGCGTCTTCCGGCTCTCCGTTGTCGGTCGCCTCACCGATTTTGAACGTGAGGCGATACGCGAACTGATGTATCAAGGCAAGAATCTGAACGCTCAAGTCAAGGCGTGTCAGGCTAACGCATGGCCCTCGACAAAGCGAAAGGCAGAGGCCTGTCTCGATGGAATTTTAGCCACACTCGGCAAGTTGAAAACATCAAATTCCTCTCTGTTATGATAGCAAAAATACTCGCAAAAGGAGCCGCAGCCGATATTGTCGGCTATGTTATGCGTGAGTTCCACGACAAGGAACAGTTTACCCCCGACACTTGGCGAGTGATAGATTCCGACGGAATTCTCGGCAATGACTACCGCAGAATTGTGGACAGTTTCGACATCGGGGCGAGTCTCAACAAGAGAATCAGCAAACCAATCGGACACATCGCCGTGAGTTTCGACAGGGCAGATTTGCCCCGTCTCACCGATGAGTTTATGGTTCAGTTGGCGAAAGAATATATGGAATGTATGGGCATCCGGGACACGCAATATCTGATAGTTCGTCATCTCGAAACCGGCTCTCCGCACTTTCATATCGTCTATAATCGGGTAAATCTCCACGGCAAAGCCATTGACGAAAGTAAAAATTTTGACAAAAGCCGTGATGCGACCAAGGCTATCAAACTGAAATACGGATTGACTTTTTCGCCGAAAAAGAAGCTGTATGAGGATGCTATTGCCGAGATGAAGCCTAAGATTCAGACGGCGATGTACCGTTGCAAATCGTGGGACGAGTTCCGTCGACGCCTCAGTCCAGCCGGGATAACAGTCGAATTTTACAACGACCGCGATACCGGAAAACCGCAGGGCATACGGTTCTCCGACGGCGAATTTACCTTCAACGGCTCGAAAATTGACCGCGCTTTTTCCTACAGGCGTCTTGACAAATTCTTTGCTAAGAACGCCGGGATAAGGGAAACACAGCCTCAGCAATCGGCACCGATTTCAGTAGCGACAAAGGTCAAAGAATCGCCCGTGACAAATGTAGTAGAGAACGTAATCGAAACCGGATGTCAGGCTATCGGGGGACTGTTCCAAGTCGGGCCCGGCTATGACCCCGAGGAACAATCCTTTATCAACAGAATGAAAAAGAAACCCAAAAAGAAAAAAGGCAAATCACTGTAATGGCAGATTTATACTCACTAGTCAAGAAACAAGACGAGAAGATTGACGACCTTCTCAAAACTGCGAAAGAGAACAAGGATTTGCTCACGGGTATTGATACAAGACTGGCATCAGCTCCGGAGCGGACGTCAGGTGAACCTGCGGTACCCGACAAAATTCAGGTAGAACTGCCTGAGAGCATCGCCACCAACGAGTCAGTGAAAAAGCTCGTTGAGGCAGCGCTCGTCAAACAAAGAGTCGATGCACTCAAAAGTCTCGACTTCTCTCAGTTCCCGAAGGAGATAGCAGAAGCCTTCGTCCAAGCCTTCAAGGACGGACTTGACAAGAACGTCGCTAAGGCCCTTCATATCGGTATCCGGAATGAGTTCACAAGCCAGATTAACGGACTCAATGAATCCGCAAAGCGACTCACAGACCGGATGTATAGCATCGTCAACGGTGCTATCTGGGCGGCAATCCCCAAATGGGTTTATGCCGTTGCGGGAGCCTTATTGCTTATCGCTGTCGGTCTTGGCATCTGGTGCTACAATCTCTATAAAGAGAACGAGCACCTCCAAAAAGTCGAATGGCTTTACCGCTACGAGCGCGTGAGCTACGACGCCGAGGGCATCCGCAACATGATGCTCCGCGAAGAAGCGATGATGGTCGGTAACCGACAGGAGCAGGACAGCATCAAAGAGATGACTATCCGACTTGAACGCCGCAAGAGCGCCGACCGCACCCATGTTTATTTCCGACCTTCTGACCCCTGGACACCAGAGTCCAACAACCATCTTTGGTAAACTTCAAACCTCACAAACCCGATGAAAGCAATTTTTTCCAATCCCATCTCGGCAGGTGCTCAGATGAGCATCAAGGCCTTCTACCATGACTTCTGTAAGTACATGGTAGAAAACTATTCAGCGACTCCCTACCAGCTCATGCTTGACTGGAACAGTGTCGGCGCAACAGCCCGATACCACGGTCATAACCGCACCTTCGAGTTCCGCCTTTGGGAACGTTCAGAAGGTCATCTCGGAATTCCTGACATGACCGTCGTCGTCTACGTGTTCCACATCTCCGGACTCGCGGCGAAACCTCAGGCAGAAGCCGATGCCGTATCTTTATGGCTACGCGATGCGGCAAAAGCAAACGGATTCCGCCACATCGCCGACGAGAGCCACGGCCCCACGGACGCACCGAATCAGGTACCCGGATGCAAAATCGCTTGTTTAACCCTTTAACACCCACTCCACCCATGCAAGAAATCAAATCCACAACCCGAGACGCCATCGTGGACTTCTTCCTCGACTTCCGCGCATATATCACAGAAGTATTCGGCAGCGGCCCCGATGATGCCACTCTCGACTGGAACTCCGTCGGAACCTGCATCCACTACTTCGGCGAGGACCGTACCATTCAGTTCCGCCTGTGGGAACGCTCCGAAGGCCATCTCGGAATCCCCGACATGACCCTCATAATCATCCACATCAGTCTCCGAGGCGCACAAGAAGTCATCCACGCTGAGATGAAAGCTTTCATCCACTGGCTGAAACAGACCGCCAAGTCGCACGGCTTCCTCCACTTCGCCGACGAAGACTGCCAGCCCCTCGCCACCAGCCAAGTCCCCGGCTACCGCATCGCCTGCATCCGCCTGTAACATTTCCTAACCCGCCAAAACGCCCCTACAAGACTCTCTCCTCTTGTCGGGGCGTTTCTTTATTTTTTATTTTAGATGTAGGACTACTTGGTCTATATCAATATTATTACTACCTTTGCAGTAGAATTTTAATCTTTCAATGTTTAATATTCGCTCTTATATGACGACTAATAGATTAAAAATAATACTAGCTGAGAAAAGACAAACCGCACGATGGCTTGCTTTTCAATTAGGCAAAAATGAGAATACTGTTTCTCGTTGGTGCTCAAACAAAGTGCAGCCTTCTCTACCACAGTTGGGCGAAATTGCAGAAATATTAAAGGTTGATATTCATAGTTTAATCTCAAACGAATCCTCAATTCCTTGTGAAAAATAAACGAGTTGAAAACATTATTGAAGAACTAATGGATCAGTATCAAGAGCCAGATAGATATAATCGGCCTTGGATTATTGGGTTCAGTGGAGGTAAGGACTCGACTGTACTCCTTACATTAGTTTGGCTTGCTCTCTCTCGCTTAAAAGAATTAGGCATCTCTCTTAAACGTCAAGTGTACATTGTATGTAATGACACCTTGGTTGAAAATCCAGTTATTGAAGAATATGTAACTACCGTACTACAATATATAAGTGAAGCAGCCCTAAAGCAACATCTACCCATCTCTGTACATACGACTACTCCAGAGTTGGAAGATTCATTTTGGTGCTGTGTTATAGGTAAAGGCTATCCTGTGCCAAACAATTCTTTCCGCTTTTGTACGGAAAAGATGAAAATAAAACCGACTTCAACTTTTATAACCAATCAAGTCGCTGCCGACGGTGAAGCCATAGTTTTAATAGGCACCCGCAGATCAGAAAGTCAGCAACGCGCTAAATCCGTAAGCAAACATGAGATTATCGGTCACCGCCTTTCCAAGCATCCTTTAAATCCAAACACCTATACATATGCTCCGATTAAGGAACTTATGCTTGAAGAAGTATGGTGGATTATTAATACCATACCTTCTCCATGGGGATTTGATAATCAAATCCTATTTAAAATATACATGGACGCATCCGCCGATGATTATGAATGTCCAACCGTCGTGACTGATGATAGCCACCGCACTTGCGGTCAAAGTCGTTTCGGTTGCTGGATTTGCACTGTCGTAAAAGAGGACAAATCTATGTCATCTTTAATTAAGACTGGTGTTGCGTGGATGCAGCCTTTATTGGATTTTAGAAATAGACTCGTCGAAAATCGCAATGTATCTGAGTTTCGTTCTTCTACCCGAAGGAATGGGCAACTTGCAGTTGATGAATCCGGACATAATATGGGCAACTATACTATGGAATATCGTATTTCTCTGCTCAAAGAATTGCTACAAATTCAAAAGGATACCCAAGGTTTTCGGGCAAGTATAGATTTAATATCTACACAAGAACTTATCGCTATTCAGATTCTGTGGTATCGAGATGGTAATTTCGACACCACTGTTAACGATATATATAATGAGGTTTATGGCTATAATATCCCTAACGACCAAATAGGGCTACATGAACGACTTCTATTAGAAAAAATCTGTTCAAATGAGCATTTTCGGCTAATTCATCAACTTCTTGCTTTGCAGAAGAATAAGGTTCTCTTAATGCGCAAATATGGACTTCAAACTGACATTGAAGCTCGTCTTGAAAATTTCATAAAGGAGGCTGAAGATGTTAATTAACAAGATTCAACTGCATAATTACCGCCTTTACAGAGGAACTAATCAAATTGTGTTCAGTTTCTTACCTAAACGCAATGTTTTCCTTATCTTTGGTGAAAATGGTTTTGGTAAAACTACATTTTTGCACTCTCTCTTGTGGTGTTTATATGGTCGCCTTGCTTCCGACATAGAAGAATCACTTAAGAAAGAAATCTCTAACGGTGGTTATTCCACTCTGTTACAAAACAATCTTAATAACTCGCAAAGGGCTCTACTTTCTGATGTTTCAGCCGACACCATTTCTAAAATCAAGAGATATGGCTATACCTTAGAAAATGATTACGTCAAATCTTATAGCCAATATTATGTTGAGATAGATTTTTCTGAAGTGATAATACCCTCAATACCATGTTCTTCTTTATCTGTAAAGCGCAGTTATGATGTGATTTTAGATAAGGAATGGGTGGATATATTTATTGATGGCAAGTCCAACGAATTGACAAATGAGATAGGTCCAGAAATTTTTATAAACGATTTCATTCTCAACAAAGATATTGCTCGTTTCTTCTTCTTCGACTCCGAGCAGATTGTTTCACTTGCAGAAACAAATTCTTCATCTGATCGAAAGCGTTTAAGCTCTGCATACAATGAAGTTTTGGGAGTTAGGAAATACGAAGACTTACGTAATTCCCTTAATAACATTCGTGTTAGATTCAGAAGACGCTCTAATGATGTCGCCACAAGACAGAAGATTGATTATTCAATCAATAAACGTGATTTTATTGATAAAGAACTTCTTGATTTACAAGAAAGTATTGAGTCTATTGATAGCGACATCCGACGCTTAAAGGTATCTAATGAGGAATTACAACTCCAATTATTAAGAGAAGGCAACTCCGCCACCACTGAAGAAATTGCAAAACTCAAATTGATTCAAGAGACATGTACTAAGAAAGACCTGGAGTATAAAACTCTCCTTAAATCTTTCTTAGAATATGCGCCTCTTGCGTTAATGGGAAATCTTTTTGCTCGAACTAAACATCAAGTTGATGCAGACCATCGTTCAACATCTTTAATAAGTCGCGTGGAAGAAAGAAATAATCTTCTTTCCGACTTTACCTCTGATTTATTGTTGATGACTCGCCACCTTAATATTGACAATGCTACTATGGTTGATATCCAAGAAGGCCTACAAACTGTATTGAACAAATATAAGTCAGAGTCGCTCGGTCATGAGGTTTTGCTTGATATTTCAGAAGCAGATTACAAAGAATTTTGTTCGATTTACAATTATATCACTTCAACGTATCGTTCAGAATTTGAACGCCTTACCGATGATTATAAAAAAAACAGGCAAATTCTCGACCGTACTACCCGTAAACTTTCGAATATTGATTCGAAAGAAAAGGATGCGCTGATTTCTTCCATTCGTTCCGAAAAGGACAAAATAGAGAAAGAAATCATAACAAAGGAAAACGAATTGCGCAATTTATATAGTCGTATTGGAGAGAAGAAGCAATCTTTTGCGACTATCCAAAAGCAGATTTATGAATTACTAAAAAATATTGACTTAGACGATTTGGATAGTAAAAAAGATGCCCTTGCTTCTTCGTTATGCGATGAACTTTCTTCTTTTTTGAAACTATTAAAGGAAGAAAAAAAAGTGTCACTCGAAAGACGTATTAAGAGTATTCTTAATTGTCTTATGCATAAAGGAGATTTTATTGGCAAAGTCAAAGTTAATATCAACAACGATGATATGGACATAGAGTTATATACACCTCTGGGAACGCTTATAAACAAAGACTCTTTGTCTAAGGGCGAGCAACAATTATATGCTTCCTCTTTATTAAAGGCTTTAGTAGAGGAATCAGGAATAAAATTCCCAGTGTTTATTGACAGTCCTTTGCAAAAGTTCGATAAAAGTCATGCTTCGAAAATTATAACAGACTTCTATCCTTCAATTTCATCTCAAGTTATTCTTTTCCCCCTACTATATAAAGAATTAACAATCGATGAATTAAATTTGATAAAGCCTCTAATAAATGAATGCTTTATGATTGAGAACGATGTTAACTCTTCTCATTTTGAACCTGTTTCTATCGACGCTTTAATAGACAGCAGCCATGTTTACACAAATTAAATCCAGTGCAGCAAATAAGTTGCTTATTACCGAACTTACTCGTAAGTTCGGCTTGGGGGCTGAGAATATTATTGCTCGCATTGCCTTAACATATTCTTTACATAGTGGCATTAAGATGAATCCACTTGATGCCAAAGATTCAGGGGGTAAAGAGTATTCTAAAAATGTGTTGTTTGGCAATTTATATTCGTGCTATTTATATTCGTTATGCACACATTATAATATACCAGACACCAACCGAGATATTCCAAGATTATTTAAAATGCATCTTGATCATGGTTTGGAAATGATTGCTGAAGAAGTTAGGATTAATCCTAACTTAATTGGATTCGACTTCTTGTTTGACAAAATAAATATTGGCCTTTCTGAAATATGCTCTCAGACGTTAATTTCCTAAATAGTTATTCTTCGGGCTACGTTGAACCTAAAGAATTTTTTACAGAGGCTCTTATTGAAAGTTCCACTTTTGATTTGGGCTTAGGGTTCTTTTCTTCAAGTGGAATTAGGTCTTTAGCCTATGGATTTGCTATTTTTATAGCAAATGGTGGGAAAATGCGTGTTGTCATTAATGACATACTTAGTGATGATGATAAGAGAGCAATTCTAATAGGTCAATCTCAATCCATCTCTGATAAGCTCTGTGAAAGAATAATAACGGATATTCAGAAAATGAAAGCTACATTTTCTAAAGCTGACGAATTATTCTTTAGGTGTTTCGCTTATCTTATTTCTGTAAAGAGAATAGAATTTATCGCAACGCTTTCTGCTCACGGAGGTTTAGCTCATGATAAGTACGGTGTATTCACTGATAAGGCGAACAATAAAGTTGCCTTTATTGGTTCCGCTAATTTTTCTCAAACCGCATTTGAGATTAATAGTGAGACTGTAACGGTGTTTACATCCCAAAATGACTCCAAACGTATCGAAGAATATCAGAGTATGTTTAATACGTCTTGGACTAAAGACACGCCTCATTTAATTCATATTCCGATTGATCGTGTTAAAGCCTATGTTCAAAATGATTTCAAAACATCTTCGGCTATTGAGTTAATAAAAGCAGGCATCTCTTTAAGAGATTTAGACCAATCGAGTATAAAAGGGAAACCTCTATCTTCTGAACTTATTGAGAAGCTTGAACAGAAAGAACAAGAGCCTCGCTTCCCGTTCCCTTCTGAAAGGAAACCTCAGATTGATGCCTACAACGCATGGGTAAATAATAATCGTCAGGGTATATTTGCTATGGCAACCGGTACTGGTAAGACAGTTACAGCACTTAATTGCGTCTTAAAAGATTATGAACAAAATGGATTCTACAAGACAATTATTGTTGTCCCGACTCAAGCGCTTGCTTTACAATGGGAGAATGAATCCCGAAATTTCAATTTTCAAAATGTAATTTCTACTCATTCAGATAAGAATTGGAAAGAGACTCTTGCTCGTTATGCGACAAGAAGCCTATTTGATAAGAAAAAGAACATCGTAGTTATAACTACTTACGCCACTTTTATTCTTAAACATTTCCAATCATTTATTAAATCTGTAAAAGGGTTAGATACGTTTACATTCATCGCCGACGAAGCTCATAATTTAGGCGCGTCTGGACCGCTAAAGAAACTTCCTCCTATTCCAAACCGTATCGGTTTATCTGCAACGCCGGAACGTGTTTATGATGAAATTGGGTCTGTTAAACTGTATGAGTTCTTTAACTCATACCCACCAAAATATACCTATCGTTTCACAATGAAAGAGGCGATAGACGAGGGCATTTTGTGCCACTATGATTACAATATTGTTTTTGTAGATCTTACCGAAACCGAAATGAACGAGTATCGAAAAGTCACAGAACAATTAAGAAAGTTCATAGACCCCGAAACAGGACGCTATAAAGAAGAAGCGCAAATGTTGCTTATGAAGCGCAAGCGCATTATTCATAAAGCAGAAAACAAAAAAACGGCTATTATCGACTTGTTAAATTCTTTGGGAGACTGTAATAAACTTAAATACACCTTTGTATTTGTCCCTGAAGGGTATGAACCAGATTATACTCAATCTGATTTTTACGATGTAGAATCGGAAGATATTCATTTAATTGATGAATATGCTGATATATTTAGAAAACGAAAATATCGTTATCATAAATATATCAGCGGTATTGAGGATGCACCGTTGATTCTCAATAACTTTGCTTGTGGTGACATTGATGTGCTTCTTTCAATGAAATGTTTGGATGAAGGTGTTGACATCCCCCGTGCTGAAAATGCAATATTTTTATCAAGCACAGGCAACCCACGCCAATTTATTCAGCGTCGCGGGCGAGTTATCAGACATCACAAAAATAAAGAAAAAGCGACTATATGGGATATGGTAGTTTTACCGCCCTGCGATAATTCCGATAATAATCTTGAAAGGAATTTATTTATGGGAGAGGTAAAACGTATTGTCAATTTTGCTGCTTTAGCAGACAATAAATATGACATCCTATACGGAGAACTTAAAAATATCTGTTTCAATCTTGAAATAGACATTTTTAAGCTATTGGAACAAGAAGAACAACAATATAAATAAGCTCGCTATGGCTATTGAAGACGAAATGTACAAGCTGATAGAAGAGGAAATCAACGCAATCATAGAAACTGGCAAGGAAAAGGTGGTCGTTGATAAAGAACGTGCGAAGAAAGTTGCGCGACTTCTCACAAGCCTAAGCACTGAGAAAGCAGATGCAAGCAATCTCGTGAACCAGTATATTGCTCAAATAAAAATTATTTGCAATTCATAATTATGATTATTCGCAACATCTCTATAACAAACTTCCAATCCTATTATGAGACTCAAACTCTTGAGTTCTCTAAGGGATTAAATCTTATATTAGGCAAAGGAGGTAAAGGAAAATCAAAACTCTTTAATGCCTTTTATTGGGTTTTCTTCGGCAAGTTATACATTTCTGACATAGGTTGGCGTTCAACAAATGGCTTACCGGACAATGCAAATTTTGCATTGCAGCGTCATGAGTATTTTAACAAAAAGGCATTACACGACACCCCGATTGGAGAAAGTGTCGAAGTCGTCGTTTCGCTTGAACTTGAAGACGACAAAGGGACAATCTACAGTATTGAACGTACTGCAGTTGCCACACGACTTGAAGGCGACAATTGGGACACTCCAAATGCTTGGAAAGTCTTAGATAATCATTTACGAGTAATTTTCGATGGTCCCACCGGAACCGTTATTCGTGATAATGACCTTGCAGAAGATGAAATCTCTAATCTTTTCCCGGAAAGCATCAGAGATTATATCTGGTTTCAAGGTGAATCTCTTGACGAGCTAATCAACTTTAGGAAAAAAGAGACACTTCGCGATGCGGTCAAGCACATCTCTTATTATCCTTATTACGAGAAGTTGTCTAATATTATTTCCGGAGCAAAGTCTAAGATTGTGTCTTTGGAGACCAAGCACTTAAAAGAGAAGAATAAGCACAACTCAACTGTGACTACTCTTTTATCGCGCCAAGAATATCTAAGGACAAAGATTGAAGCGGACAAGAAAAAGAGAAAAGATATAGAGGACCATATATCCACAATTGAAATCGCACTCGCTGCTGATGAAAGCAAACTTTCGGGTATGGCGTCTTACACTGGGCTTGTGTCCCAATATAAGACTGAAGAAAATAAAAGAAACGAAATCAATAACCAATTAACGGCTATTGATGAGCGCCAACGCGCATTGTTGCCTTCTCTTTGGGTACTTCGAGGCACACAAGGCCTTATTCAGCAAGCCAAAGACATTATCAAGGCTCATGTTGAGAGCGAATACACGGCACCAGAAAAGAAGTATTTAGATAATCCTGGACGTTCTAAACTGGAAGAAATTCTTCGCGACGGTGTTTGCTATGTTTGTGGTTCTAAGGTTGACGCCGAGCACCAGCACGCCATTGACTATATAAAGGAAAGACTTCGGTTACAGGAAGAATACCTTCAGGAAATGGAGGAATTTAAAGCTAACCTTGAAATCTCAAAAAGATTTAACATCTTTATTGGGAGAATTCAAGATTATCCTGACTCGTTGCTTCTATCTATTGGAAACATAGATAAACAATTCCAAGAATCTGAAGATGCAGCAGAGAAACTGTCCTCTCAACGCAAGAGAGTTTCAGATAAACTAAGAGAGCTGGATGAGGAACTGGAAGATGTAAAAAAGAAATGTGGCATTGATCCTCGTCAACAAGCTTCTACCGCAAATTTGCTCAAGAGCAGTATGAATGCTTCAAGGGGTAACTTGTCAACTCTAAGAAGACAGCTTAATGCTCTCGACACCACAATAGCAGAGTCTTCTGCGGAATTAAAGCAAGTTGAGAAAGACCTCGCTTCATTAGGCGGTAAATCTAATAACGTCAGCATCGTTGAAGAAACTGAATGGAAAAACCTTTCCGTTTTTCTTGAAGACATTTGTTCACGAGTGCAGGAAAAAGCGAGAAAGAAACTTCTTGAACAGATGGAAATGCGTGCAAATGAATTTTACGCCCGCTTTACCGAACACGATAATGGCTATAAAGGCAAAGTGGAAATTGCGTCAGATTATTCTATCTCTTTTGATGCCGGTCTAAACACGAGTCATGAAGATAGAAAGAAAATGAGCATAATTAATGCTCTTCTTTCTCTCAATCAAGAAGCCATAGGCACCTTTTATCCTTTTATTTCCGATGCACCTACGTCAAGTTTCGACCCTGAAACTACGCACAAATACTTGCGCGGTATAAAGGATATCTTTGAGCAGACAATAATTATTACGAAAGACGTTGAGATTGATTCAAACAACTATAAAGACTTGTTTAATCAGCAGAACGTCTCTCGTATCTACACCTTGGAAAGCGAGATTCATGGTAACCCTGAGGGTACCCCTGAAATTTTCGAAGTTTCCACACATGTTGAACGTAAAAAGTAGAATGTATGGAAGACATTTTCGACATCAAGTTCACATTTGAACAAAAAGCTCGTGAGGAAGTTATTCTCAAGTTCTCCAACAAGCAAGGAGGTCTTTACAATGTTTTCTCATATCACTGGCAATGTTTCGTATGGGCGGCCACCATCGGGTTTATCCGCGATGAAAGAAGGCCCTTACAATCACCATTAGCGGATCGCTCTTTTAGATTAAACACAATGAGAGCGAACGGCGGAGAACAAGATGCACAAGCGTTGATATGTATGGTAATTGCCAAGTGTGGTTCTTTAGAAATCCTAAAAACGCCACAAGAAGCTATAAACATTATCAACGAATATGCTAATGCAGGCTTCTATCATATCATGAAGTTAATGGAAAACGGAGAAAATACATTTAACGACTTTGAAAAGGTCAAACAAGAGATTTTCAGTCGCTAAAATGTAAAAGTTCTATTCCTATACGATTTCTACAATCAGAGAAAAAGCATCAAATGTGTATTCATAGCAAAACGAAAATATGTATGACTAGTAATATAATTGAAGGCAATCCCACAAAAAAATTCTTTATTGATATGATAACTCGTGACATCTCAATAGAGGATGCCATCATAGATTTGTTAGACAATTCTATTGATGGCGCGAACCGAATCAATCCCAACGATTATTCAGGTCTAAATATAATGCTGACGGTTAGTCAAGACTGTTTTGAAATAACAGATAATTGTGGTGGATTTTCAATTGATACCGCCAAAAAGTATGCATTTAGATTTGGTCGACCTGAAGATGCCCCTAAAGGAAATGGGACAGTCGGCCGTTTTGGAATTGGCATGAAGAGATCTTTATTTAAAATAGGGAAATCTTTTATCGTTGAATCTAAACATAAACAAGATTCATTTAGAGTTGATGTTGATGTTGAAGAATGGAGCAAAAAAGTAAGGAAAATTACAAACGAAGACGGATCATCTGATATAATAGATGATTGGTCATTTTCTTACATCAAACTTCCTCAAAAAGATTCGGGAGATGGTACCTCAATTATTATTACCAATTTAAATCCGGAAGTTAGTAATCTGTTCGGTGATGAAAGTTTTTTAACAACTTTGGCTGATAATATCCAGAAACTTCTCAACTTCAGTTTGCAAAAAGGACTTACAATATCTTTGAACGGAAAACCGTTGACTAGCAGACGTATTGAGTTGCTATTATCGGATAATACCGTCCCATATCATGTAGAAGGCGTAATAAATAATGTCAAATATAAGTTAGTAGCCGGTCTAGGTGGTGTAGGAGAGCCGAAGTTGTCGGGATGGTATATCTATTGTAATAATCGTTTAGTTCTAGAAGCAGATACATCTAGTATTACAGGATGGGGTATTCAGCCAATACCCAAATGGCATATTAATTATGTTATGTTTCGTAGAATTCTTTTCCTAGATTCAAATGAAACATTAGATTTGCCTCTAACCACCACAAAAAAAGGTATAGATGCCACATCTGAAGTATATAAGGCCTTACTTCCATTGATGAAAAATGGAATGCTCAAAGTTTTTGAGTTTCTAAAGAAGATTCCTCAAATGGGAGATGAAGCTAATGAATATAGAACTATGCTTTGGGAAAACACCCCCAAAATTGGTGCAGTAGAATTAAAGGCGTATATTTTCCCTAATACAATAAAAACGTTTGTTGCTCCGCCACTTGATACTGATATTATAGCAAGAAAGAAGAGCACTATTCGTATTGCATATGATGTATCAGAACAGATTGCAGAAATCGCAAAAGATCATGCTGAAGCAAAAAGTTTCAAAGAACTGGGAGAAACGACATTCGATTACTACCTCAAATTAGAAGAACTTGCAAATGAAGAGTGCGACGATATTGAATTATGAAACTCGTCCTTGCAAGTTTGCAGAACGGAGAATGCTTCTTGCTTCTTTTGCAAGAATAATGGGAGTGCTTAAATTAAAGTATCAGTATATTGGCTTTGGAGGTTTGTCATTTACTGATTTTAAATTATTCCATAAGGAATTACATATCAAAGAGATGTATAGCATTGAGGCTAAATATGAGCCATCCAAATTAGAATTCAATAAGCCTTATTCATGTATAAACATCCTCCACGGGCAATCATCTGAACAATTATCTTTGATTGACCTATCTAAACCAAGCATTGTTTGGCTTGACTACGACAATACTCTATCCATGACTTTTTTTACTGATATCGAACTTGTCCTACGAGAAGTTCCTCATGGAAGTATTATTATCATATCATGTAATCGTGAGCTTAAAAATGGGAATACGCCCTATTCTAATAACGAATTTAAAGAAATTTATGGTTCCTTAGTGCCATATGATATTATAGAAAACTGTTGTGCAGATATCAATTCCTGCAATACCATAAAGAGAATGCTGGAAGGTTACTGCAATCGCATTATTAAAGAAAGGAATTTAGTAGGTGAAAATCTGTCCTTTATCCCTCTTTATAATATAAAATATGCTGAATATCGAGGTGCAAAGATGTTTACATATGGGGGTATTGTTCTTAATTCTGAATGTGACAAAGAGGAATTAAATATCGATAGGTTTGATTTTATATCAACTATTCACCCTTACGAAATTAATATCCCAAACTTAACATATAGGGAAGCATCTTATTTAAATCAAATATTAGACATTGATGATAAAGAGAAAGAATTAATAGATAAAAAAATATTAACAGCGACTGAAGTGGAAAAATATAAGAGTATATATCGTTTTCTCCCTCACTTTTATGACGTAAGATTATAATAGTTCATATTGATGATCCAGCAATTATACGTATGGCGAAGAAGTTTGAGATACGAAATAGCACGGCAGAGTTCCTGATCTTTCAGATTGAGGGGAAGGAGGATGGTGTGCAGGTTGTGTACCATAAGGAATCTGTGTGGTGTACTCAGAAGGCTATGGCGCAGTTGTTTGACTGCTCTTCTGACAACATCGGGTTGCATCTAAAGAATATTTACGAGACCGGAGAGTTGACCCAGGAGGCAACTACCGAGAATTTCTCGGTAGTTCAAACCGAGGGCGAGCGTCAGGTCAATCGTTCGCTGAAATTCTACAATCTCGATGCCATTATATCAGTCGGTTATCGTGTGAACAGCACCAAAGCCACGCAGTTCAGACAGTGGTGTACGTTTATTTTGCGTCAGTTTGCCATACGAGGGTATGTGATTGACAAGAAGCGTATGGAGAACGGTTCGTTTATCGGAGAGGACTATTTTGAGCATCTGTTGGCTGAGATACGAGAGATTCGCCTCAGCGAGCGGCGTTTCTATCAGAAGCTGACGGACATTTATGCTACTGCCATAGACTACAACCGTGATGCCCCTACCACAAGACTATTCTTCAAGAAGGTTCAGAATAAGATGCACTACGCTGTTCATGGTCATACGGCGGCTGAACTTATCATTGAACGTGCCAACGCCGAGAAAGAACACATGGGGCTGACGACATGGGAGAACGCTCCTGACGGAAAGATAGTAAAGCCCGACGTAAGCATCGCCAAAAATTATCTCAAAGAAAGTGAGCTGGAGGATATGGGCCGGATTGTCAACTCATTCCTTGACTTGGCGGAAGATATGGCAAAGCGTCATATCCCTATGACAATGGAGGGCTGGGCTAAGCGTATTGATAGGTTTCTTGATCTTACCGACCGTCCCGTTCTGACTGATGCCGGACATGTATCAGCCGAACAAGCTAAAGAATACGCTGAAACTGAGTTTGAGAAATATCGCGTCATTCAGGATAAGCTTTTCCAGTCTGACTTTGACCGTTTCAATAATGACAACCTCCTGCCGCTGGATATAGAATAAAATTTGAGATGAAAGCTTTGACATATATTGCGCCGGGGCGGTTTGAGCTGATTGAGAAACCAAAGCCGGAAATTTTGAACCAGAAAGATGCCATGGTGAGGGTGACTCTTTCGAGTATCTGTTCGTCGGACCTTCATATTCTGCATGGGGCTGTGCCTAAGGCAGAGATCGGCATTACCGTTGGGCATGAATTAGTTGGTGTCGTTGAGGCGGTCGGTTCGGAGGTCACCAAGGTCAAGCCGGGCGACAGGGTTGCCGTGAATGTCGAGACGTTCTGCGGCGAGTGCTTCTATTGCAAACGGGGATACGTGAACAACTGCACATCCGGTGGGTGGATGCTTGGTTGCCGCATTGATGGCGGTCAGGCGGAATATGTCCGTGTGCCGTATGCCGATAATGGCCTTACTCCGATTCCCGACAACGTGAGCGATGAACAGGCTCTGTTTGTCGGCGATATTCTCGCTACGGGTTATTGGGCTGCCAAGATTTCTGAAATTTCCGAGGAAGATACGGTACTGATCATCGGTGCTGGGCCTACCGGGTTATGCACTTTAGAATGTGTGCAACTGTATCAGCCACATAAGATAGTCGTTTGCGAGGCTGACAAGAGCCGTCGGCATTTCGTACGCCAGCATTATCCGAATGTCAAGGTATTAGAGCCAACAAAATGTCTTGAAGTCCTTAAGTCATTAACAGAAGGACGTGGTGCCGACTGTGTGATTGAGGTTGCCGGTGGCGAGGAGACATTTGAACTCGCATGGCGTTGTGCCCGACCGAATGCCATCGTTACGATTGTCGCACTCTACGAGAAGGAACAGATATTGCCCCTTCCGTGGATGTATGGCAAGAACCTGACATTCAAGACCGGCGGCGTCGATGCTTGCGACTGCGACAAAATCATACAGATGATTTCCGAAGGCAGGATTGACACAACCCATCTGATAACCCACCGCTACCCTCTTAGCCGCATCCAGGAAGCCTACACCCTCTTCGCCAACCGCTCAGACGGCGTCATCAAAACTGCCATCTATCCGGATTAAAGAGCATAATCAAAAACTTTATAAACAGAACGACGACGTTTCGTTAGCAGACAAGACGCTGTCGAGAAGGTAAATACTTAGTTCGATTCGATCTGCCTTTGAATCTTGTGTCGTACCTCATCGAAAGACAGAGGCGTGAAGTTATTGTTGTCTACCCCGACATCAAGTTGTGTCGGGAAGAGGTACTGAAGGCGTCCGGCATCTATCCCGGTGTTTGATTGGCGTGTATGAACATGTCCGAACAGTTGCCAGACGTCGTTATGATACCCACCCTCAAAGCACAGATAAGGAAAGTGATTCAGATAGATTTTCTTTTTGCCAGCCTGAATGCACATCGACATTGCAACGTGCTCGAACCTGTATATGAATCCTTGCCGGATATTCTTGAGGTCATGATTACCGAGAACGAGATAGATTCTGCCGTTTAGACGGTCAAGAATCTTATTCCACTCTTCAGCTCCACCGAGACAGAAGTCTCCGAGATGGAAGATTACATCATCAGGCCCAACCACATTGTTCCAGTTAGTGATGATTGTTTCGTTCATCTGCCCTACAGTCTTGAAAGGGCGATTGCAATATTGCAGTATGTTGGTATGGTTGAAATGGGTGTCGGAAGTGAAGAACAACCGGTCACCGTCAAACTTGTAGTTCATTGTCATTTATTTCTATTACAGCATCCCGGCGGAAATCGGCCTGTTCACCATGAAAGGTGTAACCAAGCTGATTGCAGATGCACCGGGTATTGCCGATGGTTATATTTATGTTTCGATGCGAATGGCCATATATCCAGTATTCGATACGGCTACTGGCAATAAAGTCGCCAAGTTCGGATGTAAAGGCTCCATTTATCGGGCTACCCTTGAACTCGTCGGCCATGAGCTCGAAAGACGGCACATGGTGTGTGGCGACGATAATATGCTTTGCGTTATTCTGCTCTACACTTCTCTCGATAAACTCACGGCAACGCTCATGCTCCTGATTGAAACGCTGGGCCGAGAGACGGAACTGTCCGTTTCTGATACGATGAAAGTCAGTTACTCCGCGTTCGGTCTGATACTCATCATAAGGATGAATCTTTGCCCAAAGAGTCGATGCGATGAGATCGATGTTGGGAGCCAACTGAATCACACAGTTATAGCAAGTTTTTACATTCGGACGTATTTCTTGCTGCCAGCCTTCGTGAAGGTCGTTGATGTCGAAACTCTTGTATAACTCGTGGTTGCCGGGAATTACGATAGTCTGATGGAAAGACTCTGCACACCAGTCCCAGAAGGGATGATGTGCGTAATTGTCATCTCCCAGATAGCCGATATCTCCGGCTAATAATAGAACATCGCCGACAGTTATAAGCGGATTCTCTTTCAGCCAACGGCTGTTTTCATGAAACTCCAAGTGGAGGTCAGATGCGTATTGTATTTTCATATTTCCTTATTGCTGAGTTGTTAAGCGAGAGGACTTACCTTCTCAAGCTTATTCCATTTAGTGTTTGCGACTATTTCCTTGATAACAACCTTGCCGACTTCGTCCGCATAAGGGAGTTTCATCTGGCTACCGATGTCATCGCCCTGCATATATCGATACGCATAAGGGGTAATCTCTACGTAGTCGGTTTCCTTCAAGATTCCGAGAATATGATCGACTTCTCCCAATTCAACCGAGATTCCGGCATCAGACAATCCTATGACAGCTCGAAAGCAATCATCAAGATTCCAATAGCTACCGGTGCCGACAGAAAAGTGCCATTGACCATTGGTATATGTAGGGTACAAGTGAACTCTCGCATACACCACATCAAAGCCGTGATAAGGAGAGACATCGGACTTCCATCTTCTGAAATCATCCTCAGAATCAAGATTATATTCTCTTGCCTCATGTCCTTTGCTTGAATGCCTGAAGACTTCGACATCATCCCCCGACATCTTGCCATATACAGCTTCGTATGCTATACACCAATAGTGCATATAGCGTCTGAGGGTCATCTCGGAGAACTGAGTAGGCTCGACCTGATTCTCGTATAAGTTGATTACCCGAGGTATATCGATCCCGTCATAGCTATTGTCAGGAATCAAAGAGTTCAGGACTGATCTCTTTATCAACCCTTCTCTCCGGTAGTAACTCAAATATTTATCAACATACGAATTATATTGTTCGGGCGCAGACAAGATGTTGTCAACGAGTCCGGCAACATACTTCTCGATTTTTGAGAATATTCCGACGAGTTCATCCTCATAGAAACAATGGCGGGAATTACAATCATCCTTGTCACAAAATACATGATGGTCATAAGTGTCTCCGGTGATATAGAGATAATGGCGATTCTTATAGGTTGATACCGACAACCTATACCACTCCCATCTTTTACCCTTGACCTCAAACCAAAGACTTCTCCTCTCATCATCGCCCATAGGAGCCAGACGACTCATCGAGCCATGTATGCTGCGTATGATATCAGCACACTTCCCCGAAACGACGGTCACATCAAGACCGCGACTGTCGGGGAGGTAGAGGATGTCTGACTGAGTCAGAGCATTCTGGCGATATAATTTCTTTTGATCATTAAACTTCATTTTCATTCGGGTTATGCGTCATAAGACGCGATTATTGAAATGTGTGTCCGCAGCTAATCGCGATGGAGAAGGTTATATCGGTTTGGACACAAAAAAAACGACTGTCGGGAAGCTTGGTAAGGACTTTCCGACAGTCGTTATATCTCAGTAGTCTGTATTTGTAGACTAACTTATGTCAGTTGGGTTACTGAAACGAAACCGTCGGACAGTTCCGCAATATGATGTGCCTGTTGTTGACGGCATAAGCACACATGCATTGCGTTCAAAGCCTTTTAAGCTCTGAATACTTTTGATGATTAGTATGTTGCAATGCTGTCTTGCCATTTGTTTCTTTTTTTGTGGCCGCAAAGTTAATACTTTTTCACAAATCCGCCAAATAAATTTTCACGAGAGGCGTAAAAAGTCTAATATATCATACCAACACTTTCAGAACATGAATGATGAATGGGAAAACACAAGAATAGTCCAATATATCAGACTTCTATCACAGCAGAGTCGTTGAAGTTGGTGTTTTCGCCGCAGAAAACATAGCCGAGGGGATTGCTGACGAGGTGAGTGTTGTCAATCATCAAGTCGGTGGAATGATGGGAATGACCGTAAATCCATGCGGAGATTCGGCTGTCGGCTATATAGTTGCCGAGTTCTGTTGCATAAGCTGCGTTCAGGACATCGCCAAAGTGTCTTTGCTCTAAAGCAGAGATGGTGGGGAGATGGTGAGTTACAACGACAATCTTCTCCGCATCGCTATCTTTGACTGCCTTCTGGATGAATGCAAAGTTCTTATCAAATTCATCGTTTATGTTTTGGGGAATCAAGCGACGCTTGTTATAAAGAATCTGCGAATAGTCGTTCATACCATTCTTGATTACGAACTCATCGACAATGGGTATTCTTGACCACAGCGTTGAAAGAATGAAATCGACATTGTCGATGCGTACCACCCTATTGTGATAGTAACCAACATTCGGCAGAAACATCTTCTGCCAGCTTTCGCCCTGTGCTGCTATATCGCCATTGTTATAAAACTCATGATTCCCGGCTATCATCAGTACTTGACGATAGTTTTCGGATGCCCATTTCCAGAACCTCAGATGCGGAACGGTTGAATCCACAAGATACCCTACATCACCGGCTATGACGAGCACATCGCCGACCGGTTCAAGCGGCAGCGACTTCATGAAGCGCATATTCTCATGAAACTCCATGTGCAGATCGGAACAATATTGAATCTTCATGGGCTGTGTTCTCTTATAAAAGTTTCGAGACCTTACTTTCTAAAGTCGAACATGGATGACAGGACTATTACCGTATCATTATCTTTTCTTCCTCCCAACAAACGCGTGTCTATATTATCAGGCGTGTCTGTCAAATCGGTTGCAAGGTTGCCGTAGTCGCACGGAACGATGTGGTCAATCGCGGCGTAAGTCGGTATCCCTTTTCTCGTCGTCGCAGGGAGCCAAACCTCTGTGTCCGGCTCAAATTGCTGTAGTTTAATTATAAGTTCTCTCGCTGTCATTATCGTCACTGAGTTATTTGAGAGTTACAGCTTAGGTTGTCAATTGACTTAAATCCACGTCAGGAATGATTGATGTAGGAAGTTTATCCTTTATCAAGAAGCCCATATATAACGGTATAGTCAGCACATCGCCCTCTCTACCCACATTATATTGACCTAACTTGATGCCATTATTAACGTGATATATATTCTTGTTCTTCAGAACGGTAGACATGCTTTTAGCTTTACCTGTCTTCGCTTTGACTTCTATAAGAACACATTCCCCCTTAAATCTTACCAAGAAGTCTATTTCAAGGCCACTGTCCTTATGAAAATAGTAAAGCTTTTGTTCTGACTTACAAAGGAAATCTGCCATAAGGCTCTCAAAGATTGCTCCCTTATATCCAAGAAGATTGCCTCTCAATATATCGGCCTGTGTACCATAATCAAGCATTCCCATCAGAATACCGATATCTGTAGTATAGACCTTGAAACAATCCGGGATTGAATTACCGGACAAAGGGAGTTCTGTGATAGTGGTATTGTAGCACCGTTCCGCAATACCTGCATCTTCCAACCATTGAAGACTACCTAAATACTGTGAGCCTCTTCCGCCTTTCTTGACTACCGAGTATTGGAATTTCTTATTTTCTTTGGCCAACTGTCTTGGTATCGACTCGAAACATTCCCGGATGTGAGGTTTATCTGAATCATCTGCGTATTTGACCATATCTTCTTCATACTCAGTAATGAGAGTACGCTGCTTCTCATATATCAGTTCAACATTCTTCGTCTCAAGGAAACAATTCACAACTTCGGGCAGGCCTCCGACAATAATATATCTATAAAGCAGTTCCATCATTGCTTTATGAACACCTTCCGGGACGGCTGTCTCTTTTTCAAAACAAGAGCGTATTGTATCAATCACATTCGTTCCAATTCCGTTCGCCCACAAAAATTCCTCAAAGTCCAACGGATACATCTCCACTAATGTTTCATATCCTACCGGAACAGAATCTTCTCCTTCACTTTTGTCTTTGCGTTTACCATATCCTTTTACCCCCAAGAGAGAACCGGTGGCGATAACATCAAAACGTCCGTCCATCTTAAATGACTTCAAGGCCGTTCTTGCCTCTTTACATTCTTGGATCTCATCAAGAATAATGCATGTTTTACCACTAACGAAACGACTGTCTGGTATCAATGCCGAGAGGTTGAGAATGATGGTCTCGACATCCAAATTACCGGCAAAAGCAGACTTCTTGTCAGGTTCGAGGATAAAATTCATATAGACAACATTCTCGTAATTGTCCTTTGCGAACTTCTTGACGATATATGTCTTTCCACACTGCCGCACGCCTTTTATTACCAAAGGCTTCTTGTTGTCTGACCGTTTCCAATCAGATAAATATGTCTCTATCTTTCTTTTAAGCATGACATTCTATTTATCGTCTGCAAAGTTACACTTTTTAGAACGAATAGACAAGCCTTTATTACACTTTTTCAAACGAATAAACAAGAGCCAACAGCATTTTTCTTAACGAATAAATAACAGCCAACGACATTTTTCCAAGCGAGTATACGATGGCCACTTGCAAATATTGGTAAAAACAGCTAACTTTGCGAATACAAAAACATAGGCCCGGGAGGGTCTGAAAATGCGATTTTCAGAAGGTAAAAACAGAGCACTCTGGGGCTTTTGTATCCGAAGATTTGCAATCCGCTGAGCGGCAACGTGTTCTACGCACTGCATCGGCAAAAGAATAGCCCTGCTCCGCACGTTTATAAATCCGAGCAAGCAAGGCTTCCTGAGTTGATATTACCGCATAATCTGGAGCTAAGACTCCGTGACGGTGAAAACGAATGACAGCATATTCGCACTGAAAACTCACTGAAAAAGACTAAATTTGCAATATGGATACAACCTATATCGAAACTGACAGACTGATTTTGCGTTCATGGAAAATGTCTGATAGGGATGTCTTTGCAGAAATGAACAGCAATGATAATGTCATGAAATACTTTCCGAAACCATTATCTATAGAAGAATCCAATGGCTTTGTTGACAGTATAAATTCTGAATTTGAGGAAACCGGTTTCGGATTGTATGCCGTTGAAATTAAGGAGACAGGTGAATTTATCGGTTATGTCGGGTTCCACCGATTTGCTTTTGATGCTCCTTTTTCACCGGGATGGGAAATAGGCTGGCGAATATCAGATAAATTCTGGAATAAAGGATATGCTACGGAAGCGGCGATGGCGTGTATAAAGTATGCACAGGAGAAAAAATTATGCAATAGACTATACTCCTTTACTGCCGTACCTAATATTGCGTCAGAAAATGTCATGAAGCGCATAGGAATGTCTTTTGAAGGGCTGTTCATGCACCCGGCATTAGCCGAAGGTCACTGGTTGAAAGAACACAAATTGTACTCTTTAGATTTATAATGGCACTGACCTGTCCCGGAAAGGCGAGTCTGTGATATGCCGGCAACGCAGGAAGGCGGAACATCACTGTCTCGGCTCGTGGACTGCTATAAAGCGGTAAGTGAGGGAGTGGTCGTAAAAGTCCTTATAAGCAACGGCGACAAGAACACGGATGAACGGCAGATAGTCTCAGAGGTCGTAAAAGCAGCGTCACCGATGCTTACCTCGGAGGCGTTGCCGGTTATCGGTGTTCCGCCGGTGCCCATAGGCGCGATGCGGTCAATGGGTGTCAGTGCCTACACCGTCACCTTTTGACGGTATCCCGCCGCCAATCCTGAAGACCGCTCCCTCTCTTGCCGCTTTCGTAGTGATTGTTCTAATCGATTGCTTGTATCAAGACCGCCTTATGCAACAGTGGTTACAGTAATAGTTGTTGCACTAACACACAATTGTGAGATGAATACGAATAAGAGTTCCGTCGCAATAAAGCATTATTTCAGTCAAAAACGCGCTCCACACGTTTGGTTAAATGAAATATTTGTCGTAACTTTGCGTAAATAATGTAATCATACGACAAACAATGATTCTTAGAGCCACATTTGAAAACATATACTCTTTCAAGGAAGAGACCTCAATCAGTTTCGTTGCCGGAAAGGGAACGGTTCACCCTGCTCATGTCAGCAGGGCGCAGAAACGTGACGATATATCGGCATTGAAAATCGGTGTGATATACGGTGCAAATGCCTCAGGCAAGAGCAATGTAATCAAAGCAATTGCCTTGCTCCAGCAGATTGCAACGGGCAGATTTCCTTCCGGAGATTTCGAGCCGTTCAAACTTGTAAAACCGATAAACCCTGTCTCGAAGATTGAAATTGAGTTTAAGACCGGCGGGCGATATTTTGCTTATGGCATGGAGTTCTCTATAAATGGCATCAAGGAGGAATGGCTTTATGAGATTAACAGCCGCAGCGACAAACTGATATTCACACGAAAATCCAATCAGGATGGAAACGAGTTTGAGTTCGGCGACATTCATGGCGATTCATCAGTAGCCCAGTTTGTAAAATTCCTTGGGGAAGGCACTCCCGCTAAAAAGAGTTTCCTTTCGGAATACATCGAGCGCAACGGAAAAGGAATGTGCGCGATTAAGACTGCCTATTCATGGTTTGCCTCGGGTCTGCGCATAATATTCCCCGGCACACGTTTCCGTGGAATTTCGTTCAATGCGCAACAGGACGAGGATTTCCATGAAGCCACGCGCCGACTTCTTCAATATTTCAACACCGGCATTGTTGATATTCGTCGTTTCCCGGTTCGGTCAAAAGAGGAAACCAACCTACCCGACCGTCTGCTTGACAAAATAATAAGCAGTTCAACTCCGGGACGCACGGCTCTTGTGGCGGCTCCGGAAAGCAACGAGTGTTTCTTCTTTGATTTCAAAGAGGACGGAACATACTCTATATTCAAGCAGAAAGCGGTACACCGCAATGATGCCGACGATGAGGTCGTTTTTGAAATGGATGAGAAATCCGACGGCTCAATCAGGCTTCTTGATTTCATCCCAATGCTGATTGACTTGGGACAAAATGAAGTGGATTATATGATTGACGAGCTTGACCGCAGTATGCACCCTCTGCTGTCGCAAAAACTCATCGAGTGCTACCTGCATGAACTTTCCTCAGTAAGAGATACGCAGCTCATCATATCCACCCACGAATGCAATCTGCTCAATCTTGACATGATTCGCTCCGACGAGGTATGGTTTGTAGAGAAAGACAAGGACGGAACATCCCGCCTTGTGTCTCTTGCAGAGTATAAGCCCCGTGAGAATGTGCAGAAGGGATATTTGCAGGGCAGATACAGCGCAATTCCATTCTTCGCACCGATTGAAACCCTTGATAAGAAAACGTTTGCTCAATCAAAATAAAATCATTATCTTTGCAACAGCGGTTACAGTAACAGCCGTTACTATAATATGAAATTCTACGACAGAGAGATAGAGACTGAGACATTGAGGCGTATAGAGACGACATCCAGGGAATACGCCCAGATGACCGTCATAACCGGACGAAGACGTATCGGAAAGACAACGCTTATAAAGCACGCCTATGAAGGTAAAGAGATGATATATTTCTTTGTGGCGCGCAAGAGCGAGGCGTTGTTGTGTCAGGAACTCTCCGATACGATGCGTGATGTGCTTGGTGAGGATTTAGGCGATTTTTCAAGTATGGCCCGATTGTTCGCGTCGGTCATGCAGATATCCAAGCGTCGGCATTTCACACTCGTTTTTGATGAGTTTCAGAATTTCAAATATGTCAACGAGTCATTCTTCAGTGAAATGCAGAATGTGTGGGACAGCAACAAGAATGAGGCACGGATAAATCTGGTTGTATGTGGCTCATTGTATTCAATGATGACCAAGATATTCGATGATAAAAAGGAACCTCTTTATGGCAGGGCAACCTCGCGCATCCGTCTTCGTGAATTTCCACTTTCAACACTTCGTGAGATAATTCGGGACTATAATCCCGATTACACACCCGATGACCTGCTTGCAATGTATATGATTACGGGCGGAGTTGCAAAATATGTGGAACAGCTCCATATGCAGAAGGCATTCACAAAAGAGAAGATAATAGAATCCGTACTGTCATTCGGCTCCTACTTCATTGACGAGGGAAAGGAGTTGCTATCCGATGAGTTCGGCAAAGACTATGGTAATTACTTTTCCATTCTGTCCGCAATCGCCGGAGGCTTCAATGAACGCGGGGAAATCAAATCCTATACCGGCGTGGAAGCGGGAGGTTATCTCGACAAGCTGGAGAATACATACGATCTTGTGTATCGTTACCGACCTTATCTCGCAAGTGAGAATAGCCGCAATGTAAAATACGGCATCAAGGACAACTTCCTCAATTTCTGGTTCAGATTCATATATAAATACCGGAGCGCAGTGGAGATTGGAAATCTTGCCTATGTAAAGGAAAAGGTGCTTGCCGATTATTCTACCTTCTCGGGCTGGATTCTTGAACGCTGGTTCAGGCAGATGTACCGTGAGACAGGTCTCTATAACATTGTGACAAACTATTGGGAGAAAGACGGCGGCAATGAGATTGACCTTATCGCTGTCAACGAGGCCGACCGTGAGATTGTAATCGGTGAAGTCAAACGCAATCCGCGACGTATCGACCTTCATGGGCTGGAGCAAAAATCGCAGAATATCGTGTCAAATCGCAAAGGCTGGCATATTGAATATGCTGCCCTATCTCTTGAAGACATGGGACACTGAAAGTAATTGCCATCATTAGTGTCCACTAAAAAAATCATAAGAGTACTTTGAAATCATTGAAATTCAATTTGTTGTAAAAGATT
>OFGE01000302.1_pt1 | contig 56054 bp, 59 predicted proteins | sample 1521681 | NCBI WGS metagenome assembly OFGE01 (sample SAMEA3504093, study PRJEB24116) | mouse gut metagenome | biome: mouse gut; feature: mouse-associated habitat; material: faeces | place: Denmark | collected 2011 | reverse complement strand
TTCCTGCCACTCCGCAAGATATGCGAGCGGCAGGACAGTTTCGAGGCCTATTACGGCCGTTGGCTCTCCGACCCTGAATTTTTCGGAGAAGCCGCCGTGGTCTACAAACTCCCCTTCGCGTCCATCGCAGGATGGTGCAACTACTCCACAGGCTACACCTCAGGATGGAACGTAGGCATATCGTTCGGCGTTTATCTTACAGCTCCAAAATTCCTTCAACTATGAACCGCATAGCAATAATAGGCACAGGCCACATGGGAGCACCCATAGCCCGCGCATTGTGGAAAGCGGGCCACAAAGTGGCCGTCATAAACCGTACCGCCGCAAAAGCCGAGGCTCTCGCATACGAATGCCCGGGCATGGCCGTATATCACGACGCTGCAAGCGCATGCGCCGGAGCCGACATCGTGATACTGGCCGTAAAGCCGCACATCATACTGAAAGAATTGTCCAAAGCGAGGCATGCGTGTCCCTACGCATCCTTTGTGTCGCTCGCTCCGGGCATAACTCTCGCCGAACTCGAGGCATACGGCGCCAATAAAGCAATCCGGCTAATGCCAAATGTCGCCATCGACAACGGCGAGGGCATGAGTTTCTTATGCCACAACGCGGAAGCCCACGCCGACGCGCAGCTGCTCGCACACAGCCTCGAGACCACAGGGCGCGTAGCCGTAGTGGAAGAACGTCTGTTCGAGCCGGCCATGGCCGTCGCTTCCTGCGGCATTGCCTATGCACTGCGCTATGCAAGAGCCTCTGCCGAAGCCGCAATAGCTCTCGGTCTTACTCCCGCCGATGCCACCTCCTACATAGCACAGACACTCCGCGGCGCCGCTGCCATGCTCGACACCGGCATCCACCCCGAAGCACTCATCGACAGCGTGACCACACCGGGCGGCTCCACAATACGCGGACTCATGGCCATGGAACGCGCAGGATTCTCCGCCGCCGTGGCCGAAGGCCTGACGGCATGTGTATCACCACGTAAATAACCACACTATGAACAAAGCCATACTAATGGGCAACGTAGGCGCCGACCCGAAAATGCGCTATGTGCAGACGCGCCTCGTGGCCGAGTTTTCGCTCGCGACGAACGAGCCTGCCTATACCACACCGGCCGGTGTTCAGATTCCGGAGCGCACCGAATGGCACAACATCGTGATGTGGGATGCCGCCGCCGAATTTGCCGAGAAATACATCCGCAAAGGCTCACGCCTGCTGCTCGAAGGCAAAATACGCACACGCTACTGGGAGGACCGCAACGCAATCAAGCACAGCACTACCTCGGTCTACGTCGATTCCTTCGAGTTGCTGCCGAGGGGCGGACAATAGCCCGGAGCCGCAGCTACGCAGCCCTGACTTTCTTACAGAACGAAAAACCACGGGCTGCGCGACCGCTGACGCGGCCATTGCCCGTGGCTACAATCAAGACTTGCCGCTGACGCGGCTGCCAGGCGCATAGCGCCGGCCGGTAATACGCGTTATTTTGCCTGATACAAAGAGATGTACTGCTCTACCATCTTGCCGGCGCTGAATTTTTCCGTAACACGTTTTTTGGCAGCAACGCCCATTTTCTTCCGCATTTCAGGATTCTCTATCAATGTGACAAGATTCCGGACGAACGAATCCTCATCGTTAGGTTCTGAAAGAAATCCTGTGACACCGTCTGCCACAACTTCAGGAATGCCCTCCACCGTAGTTGCAACGGACGGCAATTCATAAAACCCGGCTTCCAGGAAAATAAGGCCGAAAGCCTCATATATCGACGTCATGGCGAAAATGTCGTGCGATGCATAATATTGAGCCGGATTATCGCTCCATCCCACCAGTTCCACATTCGTGTCCAACTTGTTCTCCGTGACAAAATCACGGCATTGCTGCATATACTCTCCGTCGCCTACGAATGTGAACACCGTCTCGGGATAAACATCGCATACCTTTCTTGCCACACGGAGCAGCATCATGGGATTTTTTGGCATGTCAAGACGTCCGACGAACAATATCCTGACTTTTTTATCCGTGGAACGGCTCAATTCCAACTGCGGAAATTTCGAGAAATCAAGACCATTGTATATGGTGGATGTTTTCTTCCTGAACCACTTGAAATGCTTCTGATAATAGCGGTTTACGATAGTGATTTTGTGGGAAAATACAGATGCCGCCATTTCGCATGCCCAATAGAACTGCCAGCGCGGGAAACGGATGAAGCGGTGGAATGCAAGACCGTGCACGGTGTGCACCACCTTCGGAACGCGGGCACACCGTGCCGCTATACGGCCTACGATACCCGGCTTTGTCGAATTAGTATGCACGATGTCAAAGCCTTCCTTCCTGCAGAGACGATATATTTCCTTCATTGCACGAAAATCGCACAAGGGAGAAATCTCACGTTTAAGGTTGTCTGAAAAAATGACTTTAGCACCGGTGGCTTCAAACTCACGCACACATTCGTCAAAACTGCCGCAATCGGTTTCATTGCTGAACATCACGGTTTTATCATATTCCGGCGGCAAAGATTTGAATATTTCCAACGACACACGCTGCACTCCTGATAGCTTAGGGAGCACCTGGATATGAAGGATTTTCATGAAAGTTTGTCTAAAAAGAAATATATAGGCTTTATGTCGACAGCGACTCGAACAGGTCACGCCATAGAGGATAAATGCTTTCTTCACTGTAGCGGGACGGAATCGCACGACTACGCTCCCGATAATGCAGCCACGCCGGCTCGTCTTCAAGAAGCCGTAGCATGGCGTCGGCCAAACCTGCCACGTCATTGTCCGCGACAAGGATTCCGCCGTCGTCGGCCAGAATGTCTCTCGGGCCGTTGGGGCAATCGAATGCTATCAACGGCAGGCCGAACGAAGCCGCCTCGACAAGCACGAGTCCGAAGCCCTCGATGCGCGACGGGAGCACATAAAAAGCTTTGCCGGCATACACTTGGCCGGGGTCCGTGCAGAATCCGTGCAGAAACACATTGGACGAAAGCCCCGCTCTGTCTATCTGCTGCCGGAGCGCATCTCTTTCGTCGCCGTCGCCATAAATGTGCAGCACAGCATTATTATGGCGCGACACAACGGCACGCATGGCTTCAATCAGCCTGTCGAAACCTTTATGATGTTCAAGACGCCCCACCGAAACAATATTGGGGCAGTAGGATGCCTGCTGCCTCGGCCCGTCGTCGAAGCCGACAATATTAGGAATCATGAACACCCGCCTGCAGAATCTGTCGTAGATTTCCTTGTCGGATGAATTTATGACGACAAGAGCGCCGGCAAACCGGTATATGGCGTTCGAGACAAGCCGAACTCCGCGGCCATAATAATCATAGGAAGTGTGCTCGCAGGCTACAGCTTTCGTGCTCGTGCCGCGGCATGCCGTTATGCCCATGAACGACATGGGAAAGCTCTGGCACAGCAACACATCGAACTTCTCCCGGCGCACAACACGACGCAATTCCGAAATGAGAGAAACGTAGTTTTTAATTCTCTGCATCCTGCCCGCGAGTGTCGCACCCCGGCTGAGATACAGCATGTCCACATCAGCATTGAAGTGAAACGATGTGCAGTCGTTGCTCTTGTAGCACGACACTATGGCGACATCGTGTCCGTTGCGGCAGAACACATCGGACAGCGTAGCCGTGATTTTTTCAGTGCCTCCCGTGCGGGTTATGTCATTGATAAGAATGCCGATTTTCATTGCGGACAGCTTTTACCGAGAAAAATGCAGCTATCATATAGAACATGTAGTTTATGTCTATGAAGCCTTTTATGTTGAGCACAAGCATGTAAATGAGCAACGTGACGAGCAGGTTGCGTATGTTGCGGTCGCGGCCGGATGCCTCATAGGCGACTTTGCATATATACATCTGCAACAGCCAGTAGGCCAGCGAACCAAGCACACCCCAGTAGAAAAGATGGCGTATAAAGCCGGCGTCTGAATGCATGTAGTACGAGCCGTCGGGATTAAGCATCCGGGAGTCGCCTATGAACAGACTGGTTAACGTGTCCGGCAATACATACATGGTGAGCAGCTGGTTGGACGACGCCGTTTCCAGTTCGCCTTTCTCAAGATAGGCAAATACGAACTCAAAAGCCCATCCGAGGTTCATGTACTGCGAAGCATACACAACAAACAGAGCCATTGACGCTGCTCCTACGATAAACAGTTTCAATGTTATTGACAGCAGTCTTTTCCTGTCGCGCGACGAACCGTTGAACAAAAGATAAAGACCCGCGAAACCGCAAATAGTGGTGCGTGCGATGAACATGCCCGACACTAAAATAATCAGGAAACTAAGAATGCACTTAGTTGAAGAAATATGGCCTGTCTTGCCGAGATAAAGACTGAGTATGAGTCCTATGCCGGAGATGGCGCCACCATGGAAGAAATTGCCGTCGCCAAGCCCTACGGCCCTTGTCTTGCTCACCATCATGCCTTGCACCAACTCCAGGTTGCTCAACTTCTGGACATAATACATTGCGGTCTGCAAAGGCGAGATTCCCAAAGCGGCCAGCGATATGATATTATGGACAAGTATGCAGACCAATATCAGATTCAAAAAATCATTGATACTTATATTCCGGTTTCTTACCAAGGTCTTTGCAATAAAGAAAGCGCCGAACACATACAGCAGATTCAACACCAGATATTGGAAGAACCAATAGTCAAAATATCTGTTAATCAAGGAAAATATTATGGCAATGAAGATACATGCCAAGATTCCGGAGATAATTTTGACGCCCGGCCTCGGAATTTTGTTTTTCAAAAACCAAAGCAGTCCTATAACGCTTATAATAAGCCTCGTCCTTATAGTGCCAGGAATAAAGGAGAAGCAGATATTATAAATAAAAAGAAAAACTACTGCGAAAAGCATCTGTTATTGAATTACCATGCTATAGGCTTCTTCAGCCCGAACAGTATCGCCGCATAGCGGCACTTGTCTTTGAACGAAAATCTGAAAAAATGCCCTGCCGCGACAGCCCGGAAAAATGTCCGCGCCACCGATTCCGTGCGCGAAAAATAATAGGTACGGAGAAACACCGTCAGAGCCAACCGGTTTGCCGCATCGTGTTTCGGAATACGGCGCGCCACCCGGCGCACATCGGCGTCCGTGGCCGAATCCGGAGCAAAATCATCTATTCCATTGCTTAAAAGCCATTTTTTTATAATCCTGCGCCTTACAGCAAGCCCCAGGGCCACCTGTGCGGTGTTCGATTTCTTTGACACCTGGGATGCCGACAGACGATAGCCGTACAGTTTCTGCCCTATGTTCGCAAACTTTCCGAAGTCATAAAGCTGTTCCCAAAGCCTATAGTCCTGCCCTTGGCGGTATGCCTCGTCATAGCTGATGGAATTCTCCTCAAGCACTTCGCGACGAATCATCACCGTAGGATGCGCAAAGCCGGAATTGGATAGCATCTGAGCCTTTATTTCTTCATCAGATTCGTGTATCCAGTCGGAATACGTCGCGACCGGCACATCGCCGAAATAATTGATGTCGGTTCCGCACACAACCACGTCGGGATGGGCGTCCATATATGCCACCTGTTTTTCGAAGCGTGTACTATGCGACACATCGTCGGCATCCATCCGGGCCACGTAGCGCCCCCGGCACTCGCGCAGGCCAATGTTAAGAGATTTAGTCAGGCCGATGTTTTCGGGATTACGGATTATGTGTATCCGTCTGTCGCCCGTGGCTGATTCTCTCAAAAAGCCGTCAAGTTCTTCTCTTTCGGGATTGTCGTTGACGATTATGAACTCAAAATCGGTGTATGTCTGTTGCAATATCGAGCCGACAGCTTCACGAAGCCATTCCAAAGGCTCGCCGTACACGCTCATCAGCACCGACACTGCCGGGGTGTTCGAAAAAGACATAGTAATAATCTGCGTATTTTAATTCTTTATGTTAATTTTCGGGGACAAATATTTCCATAGCCATTTTCTCGGCTGATCCAAAAGAACTGCCAAGAGGAATATCCCTACCAATGCAGCCCCCATAACAGCCAGACAGCTCAACCCCGAATAATTTTCGTAAAAAAACTGCATGGACGGAATAAATACTTTCCTCATTATAAAAGGATTCCCATGAAACAGGTACACCGCGAACGACGAAGCGCCTAACCAGTTTATCACTTTGCTGTAACCTATATTAAGGTTTTTAAAATACAACAGAAGCCCTAACGCGCCCAATATTACCAATGGATTGTCGTAGTTTAAGACCGGAAGCGACTGATGCGTATAGTACTGCTGTATGTACCCGATGGTATTCAACACCACACTGGCCAAATAAATTACCCCCCCCATTTATAAAACACTATACCATAGCGCCTTACATATGCAGCCAAAAGATATAGCCCAATAAATGAAAATGCTGAATAGCCGTGGTATATAAACCGGGCGGAAGCGGAGCAACCATAAAGCGTATGGAAAATATAAAAGGCTATCAACGTGTTTCTAAATACTTTTTCGCCGGATGTCTCAATAAACTTATTCAATATAGGGGATATGACATATAACCCTATATAAGCCTTTATGAACCAATCATCTTCTTTTGTCAGACACAGACATTGCGCTATACCCCTGATGCTTAGTTCCGCATCGCCTTTTATGAGGAATAGCATATACAGCCCCACATAGAAAAAAAGGCATTGGAAAGCAAACTGAGAAAAAGACTTGACAGAAGACCTTATTCCGAACCATCCTGATATTAGAATGAATACATTGACGCATACAATGGAAATGGATTCAAATAAAACTTTGGTCGTAACAGGCAGCCAGTCGGCATAGTAGTTTTCAGGAGAAGGCAGACCTGTAGACAAAAAGTCGGCGTGAATCACAATAACTAAAAACATTGCCAATATCCTGAGCAACTCAAAGTTGGATTGCCGTGGCCCTATAGTTATAGAATTAATTTCAGAGGTACTCATAGTATATTTTTATTGTATTGCAGCCTAACTTTATATCACGATATGTTGGATTCAATAAAATTCAGGAATTCCTTAGGCGAAAGTTTCTCTTTATAATGGTAGTCTACTGTTTCTCCAGGCACTATTCCTGAAAGAAAACCGACGTCAATATCATTAGGATTACGAAAAAACGAGACACACGATTGCGAATAAAATGGCGCTTGCATAATATATGAATTGTCGGTAAGCAATTTACGTCCATACGCAACGGCCTCCAATGTTCTCACTGTATAACCGGTACCTCCCTTTTGTAATATTTCAAGAATGCAACCTGCATTAATTACATTTTGCAAATTTTCATCATAGGACAATTTAATTCCATCAAGATACGTAATCTCATTGGAAACTATACGTTTATCTTCAGGCACATTGGAAAGAATGAAATTTAGTGAAAGGCCATGTCGTTTCAAGCAATAGAAAACATCCATTATTTTTTCAAGACGGTCTTTTGCTTGCCCGATAAAATACACATCGACATTCTTATCTGATTTATTTTCAAATTTAGGTTCGTGGACTGAATATGGTACATTATGGTATACAATTCCATACTTTTCAGCATCCTTAAAATCAAACGAAACCACAAAATCCGACTCCTTTTTAATATATTCCATGTCAACCGGCGCATTCGTGTATCGCATAACTTTAGCATCCACTAAATCGCTGAAAACCACGACAATTTTAGAATGCGGATATTTGGCACGTATATGCGATATCACGCCATTATTCATTAAATACCAATCATAAAATATGATAAAACATAAAGGCCTCGGCTCGTCAAATTTAGTATTGTAATACAAATAATTCCACCATTTTTTTCCTGGAATAGAGACTATAGAATTAATTAATTGATTAGTATGAATCCTGTGTATTAAATTTAACACATGGTTCTCTACAGGTCTTTTATAATATTTGACATTAGACAGACCGATTATATCAGAATATGCATGCCGATATAAATCCCATCCTGACCCTAATATTATATAATTATACCTATACATTTATTTGCTTAAATCCAAAAATGAACCATTATGAGAAGTGCGCTCCCAACAACCTGTTGTGGTATTGTAGCGCTTTACCACGCGTGCGGGGATGCCGACAGCCACGCTATAGTCAGGTATGTCGCGGTTCACAACTGCGTTGGCACCGATAACACAATGTCTGCCGATATTGCATCCCAGCACTGCCACCCCTGCTCCAAGCCATGAACCTTCGCCTATACGAACAGTGCCTATCTGCTGCTGAGGCTGGTCTTTCACAGGGACATTTATGTCGGTGTAGCCGTGCATGTTATCTGAGATGTAGCAACGAGCGGCTGTAAGCACATTGTCCTCGATTACAATGCTTTTTGTTGCATAAATTTCGTTATCCATGCCTATGCTGCAATTCTTTCCGATTCTGCATTCAGGATTTTTTTCGCCTGTAATCGTAGAAGCTACAATCCATGCGTTTTTCATAATTTGTGTGCCACTGCCTATTGACAATCCTTTGCCTTTTATGCAGAAGCAATCAGCTATATAAACTCCATTTTCAATGGTTGCGCCGCTGCGACGGCAGCGGTGCAACCTCAGCATATGCTGAATTTTTCGAATTAATCTCGTTATTAACATATTCTATGATTTAGTCAAACGCAACAGCGACGAAATCCGTCCGGCCGCCATACGCATTCCATTTGTGAAAACATAAAGGAGCGCACACAACACCACCGCATACAGAGCGACAACGGCCAAACCAATGAAAAAGGCATGGGTTACTGACTGCGTAGATACATGAAATAATACTTTCGTAGAGAAAACGAAAACGAAAGCCAGACCTATTCCAATAGCGTTGTGCATAATGAACATTCGGACAAACCAGTCATAGTGGCCGTTGAAACCTTTTCTGAAAAGATAATATGGTTTCCAAAATACCACTACCAACAAAATGGATACAAGCGTACCGCCAAGCACTCCGTCAAGGCCATAAAACGCGCCTAAAATCACTGATAAAGCAATATTGACAGACGCTTCCACCACCGTGGCATAAACATCTGAATAAAGGCCATAAGCAGATATGAACGACTCTAAAATATGACGGAACAGCGTTATGTACATAATTGCCAAAATTATCAACAATGTAGACTGAGGAAGCAGATAGTTCGGGCCAATCCAAAGCGTCACAAGCGGTGTCGACAATACGAACAGACCGAATGTCATCACTGCCGATATAAAAAATCGAAGACTGAAATACTCCTCAAACACTTTTACAATTTTTTCCTTGTTTCCTTCCGCAATCAAATTTCCTATGCCTGCTGTCATTCCGGCAAATGCCATCTGAGCCATAATCTGAATGCCTGTTACAATTATCATATAATTGCCATACACAGCTACAAGCGAAAGAGATGTGTATGCATATATTATCAAAGGAGAAACTTGATAAATGGCAAAACCTCCGAACTTGTGGATGAACAATTGTTTTATCTTCAATATGAATTCAGGATATTTTTTACATAGCTGGCGGAACGAATGGCCGGTGTCGGCGAGTGCGGGGAATGCCTTCATAGTCATGCGGTGCAGCGAAAGCGAGGCGACGGAAGCGAACACAACTTCGAGAACGAGCCACCACACGTAGGCATTGTCGAAATATCGCACGGCGCACATCTGAAAAAGCACTTTCAGAATCATCACGGATTTATAGCTGTAGAGCACTTTGTAGTCCTGCTGGCTTGCGGTGAGCACTATCTGCCTGTAGTTCACGAAATAGCCGAGCAGCGCGCTGTACAGCAGCACTCCGAACGACGCATAGGCATACCACAGCGGAAGCTCTATTTTGGCAAATATCAGCGGGAAAAAGCACATCAGCACGGCCGCGCCGCCTATGATTATCATTGCTATGCGCCTGTAAAGACGCCCCTGCAATGTCACTATCTCATTGACAGACTGGATGTCATTATCATGCAACGGTTTATAAAGCGTAAAGCCTACGGCGGCATTTACGCCCAACTCGGCAAGGTTCAGGAACTGCAGCAGATTCATGGCCGTGGTGTTCAGGCCGAGAATCTCTGTGCCGAGGTAGTCAAGGAACACTTTGCGGGAGAAGAACTGCAAAGCGAGGTTGACGATGTAGAACGACATCGCCACCACACTATTCTTGATGCTTTTGGCTGTTCTTGAATTGCTTTTCATGTCAGGATACGGTCTCGGCAAGCGCGGCGTTGAACTCGGCATCGAGTCCGAAAGCCCGGCGGTCGTGTGCCGGAATGTCGGGGCTTATGGCGAGGGCACACAGCAGGCGTTGTTCCGCCTCCGAGGCATGCGAGAGCGAGGCGAAGCGCCGGCGATTGCCCCGCAGAAACGCGAGCTTTGCCCGCAGTGTATCACCGTCGTTGTCGTAGGCGTCGCCGGCCAGAACACATCCGGCGTAATGCGCGGCAAGGTTCTGTTTCAACACCTCCTGGCGGCTGCCTTCGAATGCAAACAAATCCTCATGCAGCAAAAGGTCTGCCTGACGCAGAGCTGTGTGAAGCGGAATGCCGGAGAAGGCGACGGTGCGGCAACATGCTTTGTGCCAGCGCTCAAGGGTGTCGACATACCACAGCATCGGGCGTCCGAAAAATGCTTTGTCGCGCTGATGCAGACGCTCTGCTACGGCACGGAACAGGTCGGTGTCGGCAAAGTTCCGGCCTCCTGCGGCGCGGGCTTCGAAAGCCGCCATATAGCAACGGCCGGTGAAATCGCCCGATGCGGGACATCCGAACGCGATGCGGTGGAGCATGTCGAAGCCTTCCAAGGCGGCCACAAGTCCGTCGGCTGGCACGAGAGCCACCGAGTCTTCTATCTTTTTTATCCAGGCTTTGGCTTTCGGCAGCAAAGCGCGGGTGTAGGCGGCGGGGGTTGTGCCGCAACAGAAGCGGTCGGAGCGCTGCAGCAAAGCGAGCAACAGGTGGGTGTAGGCCGCCACTTCCCGACCGTTTATACGGCCGATGTCAGGAATGTCGGGCAATGTGTATCTGTCTTGCGTACCCGTCATGCTATACCGAAATAATCATTGTAGAATTCGTACTCTGCGCGCAACCGCACGAGAGCCTGCGATGTCTTGTCGGCTGTCTGCCCCAATGCTTCCTTGCCGGAGCGGAATGCGACGGAATCGTTTTTCACGACAGCTTCGAGCAACAGAACCAATGCCTGAGCAGCGTCGGAAGTGATGGCGTTTTTCAGTTTCTCAAAACGCCGGGCGGCTTTGGCAGCTTCATCATGGTTGCCGAGGATGTGGTGAGCGGCAGCCAATATGGCCGACAGTTTGGCATCTAACTTGCTGTTGCCCGAACGCACAATGCCCATGCGGCGGCAGAACACCGTGAGTTCTCCGATTTCCTTGGCTGCAAGACCTGCACCTTGATTGAACTTGCGCAATACGCCATACAATTTCGGCACAAAAGCGTCAATCTGGTCGTAGCTACGGCGCGACTTCTTTGAAAATTCGAGCACGCGCACCGACTTCACATTTATATTATAAGCAATAGTGGCAAGGCTCTGTGTCACCTGAAGAACTATATTGCCTGTCGTGCTTTTTGCGTTGGGAATGAAATAGCCTACCAAGCCCGGAAAGTCGCCTTCCACCACCTCCACTTTGTCGCCGGCCTCGAGGTCGACGTCGTCGATGTAGAAAAACGGCAGCCGGTTCTGGTAGGCGCGTGCGATAGTGCGGAAATCCTCCATCTGCCGGTCGGCGAGTATGGCATAGCGCCCGGCGCCTCCATGGTTGAAAACGAATGAAAATCCACCGGCCATAGCACAAAGTTTCTTCACTGCATCGAATGTCCCTTTCACGAACACGTAATGAAACGTGAGCGGATGCTCGGTGCGGACACATTTTCCGCCGATGTTCACAACCGATACGAATGTGGGAGCGAACACCTCGAGCGACGCAGACTGGCTAAGGTTGAATTTCTCTATTTTCGAACGCACCACCGCCTCCTGCTTTCCCAAAGTGGAGTCGATATGATTAAGGACATACCATTGGCTGACGTCGGCGTGCATCGAAAGCGAAAGGTTGGCTTATGAATATTCTATTATTTGGCCTGGCAAAGCGTACACACCACATTTACAATAGATTAAGTGCATAGTTTGTCAAACTTCCGAAAACTTGAGGGTCCTCTCAAGGCTATTTTTAAGAACATCTCTTTTTTAGAGATACTTAATGTGTCGCAAAAATAATGATATTTGTTGATTTAAACAAATTTAGCGTGTTTTTTGCCTTGTTTTTTTAGTGTTAAAAATACAATTCAGTGTTTGTAATTTAATATCAAAAACAAGATACCCCATTAACAAACAGCTTTTTGCGACGTAGAAGTATCTCTAAAAAAGAGTTATACTTTATTCTTTCGCTTCCGGCAGCCACTTTCCAGGCTTTTATATCCTTATCTACTGTTAATTAAATCTAATGCGCTTAAACCTTTCTGCTGCGCCGGCGTCTTATTGGTGTGTAAACTGAACAAGACAGTACTTCAAAAACAACATCAATATGAAAAAGAAGATTTATTCTATCGCACTGGCACTCATTGCCGCCACAGGCATCGGAGCAATGGCTCAGAAACCCGCCACATGCCCTGCCAACGCTTCATGCCCCACTGCACAAAAGGCCGACAACTGCTGCATGGAGCTGTTCATGGAAGGTATAACGCTGACTCCCGAGCAGCAGACAAAGATAGCAGCCATCAAAGAAAATCGCACCAAGAAAGCCAAAGAAATGCGTGAAGCACGCAAGGCCGAAATGAAGGACCGCAGCCAGGCACGCGAACAGAATGCCGCACAGCGCAAACAGATGCGCCGCGCCCACCTCGACGAGATGAAGTCGGTGCTCACACCCGAACAATACGTAGTGTTCCTTGAAAACATGGCAATAAACGCTCCCTCGCAACGCATGGGACGCAACCATCAGGCCATAGCGCAGGGACGCCACAAAGGCAACCACCACCGCGACATGAAGGCGTGCTCCGCCGAACGTCAGACAAACGTAACGAAAGCCGACAAAACAAAATAAACATACCGGCATAAACAACCGGGCCGCGCCATGATGGCCCGGTTGTCGTATTCAGTCCTCGCTGAAATGCCTCAGCACCCGACGGTAGGAAGTGAATATCTTGCTTTTGCTCACAAACCCGACATAGACACCATTGTCTACTACAGGAAGGTTCCATGCCCCGGTATCGTCGAATGTCTTCATCACTTTGTCCATGCTCATGCCCACCTCGATGCGCGCGGGGGGCATCGACATGAATTTGCTCACGTACATCTTGCGGTAGAGATCAGGACGGAACATTATATTGCGGATTTCGTCAAGCACCACTACGCCTTTTAGACATCCGGCGGCATCCACTACCGGGAACAAGTTGCGGCTGCTCTTGGCTATGGTGTCGACCATATCTTTCAGAGACATTTCAGGACGCACGGCCAGAAAGTCGGTTTCTATCACATTGTCTATCTTAAGCAAAGTCAGCACGGCTTTATCCTTGTGGTGGGTCAGAAGCTCGCCTCGCTTGGCAAGACGCATGGTGTAGATGCTGTATGGTTCGAAAAACTTGATGGTGCCGTAGGCGATGGTGCTCACGATGAGCAGCGGCAGAAACAGATCGTAGCCACCGGTGAGCTCCGCCGTCAGGAAGATGGCCATGAGCGGGGCGTGCATCACACCCGCCATCACGCCCGCCATTCCGATAAGGGCGAAGTTTTTCGTGCTGAGCACGGTCTCGAATCCCATCATGTTGGACACAAAGGCAAACAGGAATCCTGTCATACAGCCCACATACAGCGACGGGGCGAAAGTGCCGCCCACACCGCCGGCACCGTTGGTGGCGGAAGTGGCGAATGCCTTGGTTAGGATAATCACGGCTATGAACAGCACGAGAAACCATGTTTCGGAGGCTTCGCCGTAGAATATGGAGCCGTTGACAATAGACGATGTGTCGCCGTTGAGCAGCCCGGTGATGGCACCGTAGCCTTCGCCATAAAGCGGCGGAAGCAGGAACACGAGCAGGGAGAGGATTACGCAGCCAACGGCCGTACGTCCCCACGGGTTGCGGAAACGCCCGAAGAAATTCTCCATCATGTTCATGGCACGCGTGAAATAAAGCGACACCAGGCCGCACACCAGACCGAGCACTATTGCAAACGGAATCTTGGCCACATAGAAATCCTCGCTCTGCACGAAGAAGAATTCGAAATCATAGCCGGTGTAGGCGTAGGCAATTGTGGCCGACGTGATGGAAGCGATAAGCAGCGGCATCACACTTACGGTGGTGAGGTCGAGCATCAGCACTTCGAGAGTGAACAGCATGCCTGCTATAGGAGCCTTGAAAATACCCGCTATGCCTGCGGCCGCACCGCAGCCCACAAGTATCATAAGAATACGCGGCGAAAGACGGAACATGGAGCCGAGATTGGAACCTATGGCGGCACCCGTATACACTATCGGCCCCTCGGCACCCACCGAGCCGCCGAAACCTATGGTGACCGACGAAGCCACCACGGAAGTGTATATGTTGTGACGCTTAAGGCGGCTCTTGTTCTGCGAAATGGCATAAAGCACGCGTGTGACACCATGCGAGATGTTGTCCTTAACCACATAGCGCACATATAGTGCCACGAGCACCACGCCCGCAGCAGGAAGAAGGATATACAGGATATTGGCCTGCGACACGTCTATGTGTGTCGTGAGCAGGCGGCTTATGTTGTGTATCAGCCATTTGAGCACCATTGCCGCAAGGCCGGCAAATATGCCCACGAAAAGCGCAAGAACCAGTACGAAATTCTTTTCCTTCACATGCTTTTCACGCCATTGTATAAAACGCATCAATGCCGCATGGAGCGTGCGCGGATGGTCGTCGCAACAGGTAGTGGCGCCCAGTTCTTCGTCGTCATCCACAAGACCGTAATCAGGACCGAGAGGACGTGTGTTGTCTTTATGTTCTTTACTCATAAAAGTTGTACTATATGGTTTCACAGGCCTTTGCCGGTGAGCACAGTGTTTATGGTGTGGAGCATTATCCGCAGGTCAACGCCGAACGAAACATTTTCAATATACAGCATATCGTAGGCAAGACGCTCCACCATCTCGTCAACATTGCGCGCATAGCCGAACTTGACCATGCCCCACGACGTGAGTCCGGGACGAACTTGATGAAGAAGTTCCACGCAAGGAGCTTTACGGGCAATAAGCCGCAGGTAATGCTCACGCTCGGGACGAGGCCCCACGATGCTCATCTGTCCTATGAACACATTCCAAAACTGTGGCAGCTCGTCGAGTCGGTATTTCCGTAACACGGCGCCTACACGCGTGATGCGTCTGTCTCCGTCGCTGCTCAGTTGCGGCCCGGCTGCCTCGGCATCGGTGTGCATGGTACGGAACTTGCGTATCATGAAACGGCGTCCGCGATAGCCTACCCGTTCCTGGCTGTAGAACGCCGGACCGGGCGAGTCGGCCTTGACTGCTACGGCTATCACCATATATACCGGAGCGAGCAGCACCAACGCAAGAGCCGACAGCAGCACATCGCCAACACGCTTCATATTGGCAGTGGCGGCCGACACTCCTGCCGAACCTATATTCACCAAAGGCTCGTTTGCCACTGAATTGACACGCGGACGCATGGTAAGAAGCCCGTAAAGGTCCGGTGCCATGTAGATGCTGCAGTGCAGAGGCAGGAACAGGCCGAGCAAGCGGGCAGTCTCCGAGACATCGCAGTTTTCATCAGCTAAAATGACATTAGCGACTATCCCGTCGCGCACCAGCGAACACGCCTCTTCCATAGACATGTATTCGCCGTCGGCACCGCAGTCTCCGTCGGCAGCGACAAAGCCTATGATGTCGAATCCCATGGACGTGGGTACGCGTCTGATGCGTTCGGCCACGGCACGCGCCCTCGCCCCCGTGCCTACCACAAGCGTTGCAAAACGCAGACGGCCGCCGCTTATTGCCCGCTTCACCGATGCCGTGACTGCATAACGTCCGGCATAGACAGGCACGGCAAGCAAAAACCACAGAATAAGCAGCAGCTGATAGTTGAGCAGACGTTCGGGGATGGTATCGTTCACAAGCACCGCAAAGAACATCATAAGCGCCGACAGAGCCGATACACCCGCCGTGTTGAGCACATCGTCGACACGGGATTTTTCATAAGGTCTGTTGTAATAGCCCGATATGGCATACAGCCCTATGGCAAGCAGCGGCAGCACACATTGTCCGAGGATGACCGAAGGCAACAGAAGAAATCCTCCAATGGGTCCAGCCCAGTCGGCCGGCAACGAATAATAGCGAACGACATTGAACGTGAACCAACCCAGGTTGAGCAGCACGTAGTCGCTCAGCATATAACGCATGCGTTGTAGTCCGGCCGGGGTCATCACTTACGCAGTATTTTGAACAAGCCGCCGGCACTGATTTTAATCACGGCAGAAGGTTTTCCGGCCGCAGGAGGGGCGTCCGCCGGATCCACTATGGCATCGACCGCATCTATTATTTCCTGCGACAATGCTTCCAGCGACACCGGAGCCGGCGCGCCGCTGATATTAGCAGAGGTGGAGACAAGCGGCTTACGCCAACGGCGGAACAGACGCAGCGGCACAATGCGCACTCCGGCAGAGCCGTCCTCGGCAAGCAGTTCCGGAGCAAGACCACGAGGGCTGTCGTACACCACCGTCAGCGGCTCCACTGCCGCTTCGAGCAGTTCGTAAGCAACGTCGGGGATGTCGTCGACCCAACGCTCCAGCATCGCAACGTCGGACACAAGAGTTATCAATGCTTTGGCCTCGGCACGCCGCTTTATGGCGAATATGCGTCGCACGGCCTCGCTGTCGGTAGCGTCGCAACCTATGCCCCAGACCGTCTCTGTGGGATATGCGATGACACCACCGCGGGCAAGCACGGCAGACGCGTCGTCGCTGCTTATGATTTTATACTGCATGTCAGTTGTCGGGTATAAGTCCGTTTTTAATCACCTTCTCAAGAGCCGAGCGGTGACGCCGGAACTCGCGTGTGGCCATGTACCCCCTGATGCTCTCCACGTGGCGACGGCCATGCAGGTCGGTGCCTACGAAGTCGACGAGTCCCATGTCTATGAGTTTTTCGGCTATACGCCGCTCGCCTTTGCCATAATATCCGGCAAGACTCAAAAGATTGATTTGAAACTCCACTCCTGCGTCGTGCAGCGCGCGGTAGCGGTCAAGGTTCTCGTAATAATAAAAATAACGTTCAGGATGCGCGAGAATCGGGCGATAGCCGTCAACCTGCAGCTCGAACACAAGACGGTCGAGAGTAAGCGGCTCCTGAACAAACGAATTCTCGATAATCAGATGCCCGTCGGGGAGCGTCTGCAACAGACCTTTGCTACGGTTCTCCTCAAAAAGGTCGTCGAGGCGGTATTCAGCGGAGTTGCCGAGTTTAAGAGTATTGCCTTTTTCGTCAAGTGCAGCCTGCAGGGCACAGCGCGCCGAGGCGATGGATTCAGGTGTGTTGGGGAATGTACCCATAGTCACATGCGGCGATGCGAAAATGCGCTCTATACCCCACTCCTGCATGGCCTCCACCAACTCTACAGAACGCTCGACAGAGGGCGAGCCGTCGTCAATGCCGGGAAGAATGTGGCAGTGTATATCCGTATCGAACCAAAGCTTCTCAGCTTTCTTTTTACTAAAGAAATTGAACATAGCAGGAAATATAATCAAAACTTAAACGATGCGCCGACAAGGCCGTGAAGCCCCTGAGCACGCACGCCAGGCAGCATATAGTAGTCGCTGCCGAGCAGATTGTCGCCACGCGTGAACACATCCAAAGCAGGCGTTATGGAATAGCGTGCGCTTACCGACAGCAGACTTGCGTCGCCAAGACTGATGGCCTCCGGCATTTCCGTTCCGTCGTAGCCGTATGCCGCACGATCGGCACGCAATTCGTAGCCCACGTTTACTTCCAGTTTTTCTACAGGACGCACGGCAAGCGACGCCTCCAGCACCATTTTGGCACGGTCGCGCCACAGATAATATCCGCTTCCGGGCTTCTGCGGAGCAAACTCCACGGATGCCTTCACGTCGACCATTGAACGCCAGGAATAGCTTGCGCGGACGCCCGCATGCGTTCCTTTTATATCCGTGGCAAGGAATGTGACGTCGCCATAGCCACCACCGAGGCCGGCCACAAATGCTGGCATAAGCCAGTTATTGGCGCGCGCCCAGCCTCCGAACAGTTCTATGCCGAAACCTGCAAACGGTCCGACATTAATGCCTGCATCCACTGTCAGCGGCAGATGTGAGCGGCGATACTGCCATCCGGCCGGAAAGAATGGAGTGTAATCGTACAGGGAGCGCTGCGTATTCAACACCTCCCCGCCTCCGGCACGGGCATAAATTGAGAAACCTTTGGCCGCATAGCTTGCAAGCACATCCGGCGCTACATGGAATTTTTTATCTTTGCCTCCGGTGCTTATGTCGAGGCGCGCTCCGAGACGCAGGTTTACACCTTTGTCTCCTCCGAAAGCATAATACGGCGTGGCTGTCATGACACCGAGAGTACCGCCGTCGGCTCCGGCAATTTCCCATCGCTTGTTATCAAAATCGGGGACTATGACCATCCCGTCGGGACGCGAAAGGAAATCGGCCTTCAGTTCAAGTCCGGCCCGGCTACTGCCGCCGAGACGCGTAATCAAACCGGCATTCGCTTCAAACCTGGTTTCCGTGCCCTTGTCGAAAAGATGCAACTGCGGTGCAGGCATACCATCGGCGTATCCGGGACTTCCATAATCTTCCTTATAGCCGAAGCTGTGCAGTTCTGCTCCTACGTGGTAGCCTACTCGCCCGGCTCGGGCCCACCAGGCTATTTTTGCGTCAACCATGTTGAGACTGCGATCCACGATATAATGACTGTCAGGTAGGCTCTGCTTGCCGAAACGGTACGCAACACCGGCAGAGAGCACTCCTGCGCGACCGAAACGACGGTCGAAATCGGCGCCTATTGCAAAACTATTATTTTTAAAGTCGGGCGTTTTGCCATTCTCCGCATGATCTTTGCTGTCGTAGGCATAACCGTCGAATTGCCCCCAGACACCCAAACGGGTGTCTGATGTCTGCAACAGGCGATAGCCTGCCGAAACACCGAGGTTATAAACCGGAAAATATCCGGCACTGACGTATCCGCGATAGGGCGAAAGGGCAAAAGTGTCGGCCCACGCCGCAGGTGCGAGCAGATAAGATGAGCGTGTGAGTGTGCCCGGCTGCCCGTACTCAGCCATATCGATACGTGTGTCCTGCACAGTAGCCGGAACTATGGACGGACTCACGGAATTCAGACGCGTGGCAGCACGCTCGGCAGGCACTACTGTGCGTTCTACAGTTATTTCAGTGCTGAGTTTCTGCGCCTGAGCGGAGAATGCTGCAAAAAGAAGTATGTAGCTGATTTTTTTCATCATTTCTTAAGCTTTTCGAGACGTGTGTCTATCATGTCGAAAATGTCGCTTTCATTGCCCGGATAGTTGGAGCGCAGTGCCTGAAGGTATTCACGTGCCTCGAAGTTCTTGCCCTGCTGCGCATAAATATCGCTAAGCAGTATGAATCCGCGGGCGAGCCAATAGGCGTGCGGGGTACCGCTTGAGGTGAGTTCTTCTGCCTGTGAGCGTGCCTGCGACAAGTCGCCGGAATCAAAATAGCTCTGTGCCAACGAGTAAGCGGCCTTGGCTCCGTACAAATCATCGGTAGCATCCGCTATACTTTCCCACTGAGTGCGGGCTTCCGCACCACGACCGGTTCCGTTGAGCGCAATGCCCTTGGAATATGTAGCCTCCGTGCGGTTTTCCGAACCAAGCGTAGAAGATGATAACAGCGCATCGGCGGCCTGCTCCACAAGCGCATAGTCGCCAAGGTCACGCGCCACACGCATTATGCCCATACGGGCTGCGTTAAGACGGCTCGCAGTCGAAGCGCGCTGTTCAAGCATCCGCCACGAACGCAGGGCGTCCTCACCGCGTCCGGCGGCATAGTCGGCGTCGGCCTTCATAGCGAGGGCGGCTTCCGCGGCAGAGTTGTCGGGATACTTTGCCACGATTTCATCGGCGCAGCGCAGCGCATCCGCTTCAGAGCCTTTGTCGGAATAGTGCAGCATCAGGCTTTCGAGAGCGCGGACGCGGAAACTTCCCGACGGATATTGCGTCAGATATGCTTCCATGCGTGCGGGATTGCCTTGGGTCACAAGCGCTTTGTCGGCCGTTTCATAGCTCAGCCGGTCGGCCTCGGCTACGTCCATCTTCGGGGCGCCGTCCACTCCGGCCATAAAATCCATATATTGCTGCAACGTTCCGTCTTCGGCGCTCAGACGCTTCAATGCGTCGGATGCCTCCGCGGCCTCCACACTCGTGGGATAGGCCTTAACGACGTCCTTATATGTTTCTATTGCGTCGGTCCGACGACCGGCGTTTAGCATCGTCTGTGCCATCTGCAGATGTCCCTTTCGCCCCTGCTCCGTTCCGGAGAAATCGGCGACAAGACGTCGATACGTGGCAATTGCGCCATCATTATCGTCAAGTTGTATGCGGCTTTCCGTAATCTCAAGTAGCGCATCAGACACAAGGACCGACGACGGAAAACGCTCGCACATCTGTGTCAAAGTGGCGATTTTTGCCTTGTGGTTGCGCCGGTAACCCTGCATCACACCTTTCTGAAACAATGCGTAGTCGCCAGCGGAGGGATATGTCGAGTATGCCTTGTCGTAAAACTTTTCAGCTCCATCAAAGTCGGAGGCATAGTAACGGGTGTCACCAAGGCGGTTGTAGGCATCGGCAACCGCTTCCTTTGAAAGGCCGCCGGGGCGATCGACGACATGGGTGAAATTTGTGGCCGCATCATCGTAGCGTTTTTGGGCAAAACGCGTATATCCGAGGTCGTAACGCGCCACAGCCGAGTTAGGCGCCGATGCCGGTGCACGGCGCACATAGTCGAGAAGCGCATCGGCGGCACCGGCATAATCAGCAGTCCGGTAAAGTGCTTCGCCGAGCACAAGACGCACCTCAAGAGCTGTGGAAGCATTGCCTGAAGCCGCCACCGCATCGGCACGCCTCAACAAAGGAATTGCGGATGCGGCATCGCCAGAGGCAAGAGTGCGTGCGCCCAACGTATAAAGTATGTTCTGTTTGGCTTCAAGCACACGGGGCGAAGGATTGCTCATTCGCTCAATGCTCGCAAGAGCACGGTCGTAATCATTGTCGGTCATATAGCCTGCCACCAGATATTCCTGCACCTGTGCGGCATGCGAACTCTCGGGATAACGCCTCAGAAACTCTTCGAAAGTATCCACCGAACTGCCGAACGGCACACGGCCGCCCTGCATTCGCGCCACCGCATAGTTATAGAACGCAGTTTCGCGGACTTCCGCATCGTGGTTCATTGTGCGTGCCTTATCAAAGGCAAGTAGTGCCGCCTGTGGGTCGCCTTCATGCATCAGCGCCTGGCCGATGTAAAGATAGGCACTTTGAGCCATGGCGTCGTCGGCTCCTGTCGCACTCTCAAGATGGGACACCGCAGCGGAATACTCACCTTCGGCATACTCAGCAAGGCCGAGTATGTACAACGCGGACGGAAGCGGCTCTTGAGCCTCGGAAAGATATTTTTTAAGATACGGAATAGCCTCGGGCTGACGGTCAAGCTGATACAGAGACTCTCCAGCCACGCGGTTGGCCTCCGCGGAAAAATCGCGGGACACACCCGAACGCTTCAGAAGGTTGCGTGCGGAGGAAAGCGCCTTGTCGTACCGCCCCGTGCGGTAATAAATCTGAGCCAGGTAATACTCCGACATATTGCCCGGAGCGACACGCGTATCCGCCTGGGAGAAATAGCGTTCGGCTTCGGCATAATCACCTTTGGCATACGCAATGTAGCCTCTGTAGAAACGCGAGGCCGCACCATATTTCCTGCTGGTAGCTATGGCTGCAAAACGCGAAGCGGCACCGTCCAGTTCGCCCACCTGCATCATGCAGTATGCCGTGCGATAGTCAAGGTCGTCGCGGAGGTCGAGGTTCAGAGATGTGCCGTCCACTTCACGATACGCTTTCAGCGCTTCAGGATAGCTTCGGGTGAAAAGGCAATCGCCCACACGCATCATAGCCTCGCCACGACGCAGAGAATAGGGATACTGCGCAAGAAAACGTCTGAAATGCGTAATCGCCGATGAGCCGCTGGTGCCGAATGCGGCCTGAGCGAGCGCCCAATCCACGTCTTCAACCTCAGAGGCTGAAAGCAACGAGCGGTCGACCTGCCGCAACTGGTCGATACAACCGGTGTAATTCTCGGCCGACAGCATTTCAAGCCCGCGGGCCATATAGCCTTGCGATGCAGGAGAATTCATTTGTGCCGGAGCGGCAATGGCCGACGCCGCCGCAAGCACAGACAATATTGGAAGTCGTTTCATAAACAACATGCTACTTTTTAACATGCAAATATACGCATAAGTCGAGAGCAAAACCAAATAAATTTGGTTTTTGCCGAGCGAAAGTATATAAGATGAAGTCAAATATGCGGAGAACAACCGACATAACGCACCATGTGGCCGCTTCTTTGCAGATGCACGTTGCACAATAGTTCTTTTTTTTCTACTTTTGCCTATCTTTTCAAATACATTAAGAATAATGGATTCCAACATCATAAAACTGCTGCCGGACTCCGTGGCCAACCAAATTGCCGCCGGCGAGGTTATCCAGCGCCCGGCCTCCGTAGTCAAAGAACTTGTGGAGAATGCCGTCGACGCAGGAGCGACATCCATAAGCATCGTCATAAAGGATGCGGGGCGCACGCTTGTGCAGGTCGTGGACAATGGATGCGGGATGTCGCCGGTGGACGCACGCATGGCATTTGAGCGCCATGCCACAAGCAAGATAGCCAACGCCACCGATCTCTATGCACTGCACACCATGGGATTCCGCGGCGAGGCGCTGCCTTCGATAGCCTCGGTGGCACAGATAGAGTTGCGGACAATGCGCAAAGGCGACGAGATGGGGTCGAAGCTGTGCTTGTCAGAGTCCAAATTCATAAGCCAGGAACCCGTAGTAGCAACTCCCGGCAGCAACCTTATGGTGAAAAACTTGTTTTTCAACATGCCTGCGCGCCGCAAATTCCTAAAAAAAGACTCTGTGGAACTCGGGCACATACTCCGCGAGTTTGAACGTCTTGCACTTGTCAACCCCGGCATAGACTTCACTCTCATCAGTAACGATGTGACTCTCCACCAATTGCGGCACGCAACCGAAAAACAACGTATAATCGACTTGTTCGGCAAGGCCATCGACCGCGCGCTGCTGCCGATCGGCACAGCTGCTCCATTCGTACGCATCGAGGGGTATATAGGCTTGCCTTCATCGGCAAAAAAACGCGGCTACCAACAGTTTTTCAGCGTAAACGGACGAAACATGCGCCATCCGTTTTTTCACCGCGCGGTAATGGACTGCTACCAAGCGCTTATCGCTTCGGACGTGCAGCCAAGCTATTTCATAAATTTCGAAGTAAACCCCGAGAACATAGACGTCAATATCCATCCTCAGAAGCACGAGATAAAGTTCGAGGACGAAATATTCATTCGCGACGTACTCATGGCCGCCATCAAGGAAAGCCTCGGACGCTTCAACGTGAGCGGAGCTATGGACTTCGACGTGGAAGATGCGCCCGACATACCGGCGTTCGACCCCCGGGCAGGTATTATAGCACCCGACACAGCAGTGGACAGCAACTACAACCCATTCTCCGACACTCCCTCCACTGCCCGTCCAAGCCGTATAAACAGCGATAACGCGCCAGCAACCCACAACCGCACACCACGGGCTGCCACCAACTGGGAGGCACTTTACCAAAACTTCGACAACGAACGCGCCGCCAGCCTCGACGAAGTACGCTCAAGCGCGCTCAACAACGACGACTCAGAACAAAAAGAGGTCTCGCTACCCGGCCTGACAGCCATAGAAAACGACAATGCCGGACACTGCATACAACTTCGCCAACGCTATATAGTGATGCCGTCGCAGTCGGGGCTTATGATTATAGATCAACACCGCGCACACGTCAATGTACTATACGCCCGCTTTGCCGACGGAGGACTGAGCGGAACCACACAACGGCTCATATTTCCCGACAGCGTGGAGCTCACCCCGTCTCAGTCGGCTTCGCTTGAAAGCATGGCTGATATAGCAGCCGACATGGGCTTCGACATAGCGCACCTCGGCGGAGGAACATGGGCCGTCAACGGCGTACCTGCCGACATAGCCACCACAAACCCTGCCGAGCTACTTGCCGCCATGGCCGACGACGCAGCCGCCACAGGCACACACGACACCGCGGCTCTACGCTCTGCTGCCGCTCTCGCACTGGCACGTGCTTCGGCCATACGCGCAGGACGGGCACTGTCAACCGACGAAATGGAAGCACTTGCCGCCGACCTGATGCGTCTGCCGGCTCCGACATACACTCCCGACGGATTGCGCACCATTGCGACCATCGAAAACCCGTATATCGACCAGCTTTTCTCATGAAAGCCATCTGCCATGTTCTTATTGCCATCGCCATAGTCGCCGGAACAGTCACCGCCAGTCCCATGCCCGGAGCTACCGCATCGGAAAGCGATGTCATAGACGCTCTGCGGCTTCTCGACACCGAACTGCAACGGCGCCACACCTATATCACAGCCAGGCAAAACTACATAGACAGCCTGTCGGCCATATGCCGCGCCGAAAGCAGCACGGACGAAGCCCCCTACCCGGCTCTTGCGCATGCCTACGCCGGATTCAACAACGACTCCGCCCTGTCAATACTGCGCAGAGCCGAATCTTCCCATTCAAAAGACAAACAGCACGAAGCACGCATGCACATGGCATCTCTGCTGCCTCTCGCCGGACTTTTCGATAGCGCCGAGGCCAAACTCGCCGAAGTGGACACCACCTTGATAGGACGTGAAAGCATGCCCGCCTATTATGAACATGCGCGCCAGATGTACAGCTATTTTGCAGCATTCTTCGAGCGCTATCCCGAACTGCGTCAGCGCTACGCATCGCAATCGATGCGTATGCAGGAAAAACTGCTTGAGGTTCTCGACCCGGAATCTGACGAATACCTTTTCAACCTCGGCGAACACGCCTACCTCAACGGTCAGAATCCGCGCGCACGCGTATTGCTTTCCGAACTGCTGGCACGCGACACCATTTCCGACATGCTACGCGCACGCGCCGCCCATCACCTGTCGGCCATAGCCAAAGCCGACGGCGACGAAGCCTCATGCGTTTACTACCTTGTGCAATCAACCATCTCCGACCTGCGTTCCGCCACACGCGAAATGGCTTCGCTTCAGGAACTCGGAGCCCTGCTATACACCCGTGGCGACATAGACCGTGCATACGCCTACCTATCCACGGCTCTGGCAAACGCCGTGGAATGCGGAGCGGAAGTGAGAATGCTTGAAAGCGCGCGCTCACTGCCATATATAGAGCAGGCATATGCCCGCAAAGCAGCCGAGGCACACCGTCGCGACATGTGGATTATGGCCGGCATGGCCGTGCTTGTTATAGTCCTTATAGGCTCCCTTGTAGCACTCCGCGTCGAAATGAAAAGGATGAGCCGCCTGCAGGAACGCCTGCGTTCGGCCAACAAAGCCAAGGAAGTATATATAAGCCAGTTCCTTACGCTATGTTCGGTGTACATGGACAAACTGAAACAATTCAGCAAACTCGTTACGCGCAAAATCGGAGCCGGACAGGTCGACGATCTTTACAGAATGGCTAAAAACGGCAAATTCGTAGAGGAGGAAAGCCGTGAATTTTATGAGGTGTTCGACAACGCTTTTCTGCACATATACCCGACTTTCATCAACGAAGTGAACGCATTGCTACGCCCCGACGAACAGATAATCCCCAAAGAAGGCGAACGCCTGAACACCGACCTTCGAATCCTTGCATTCATGCGCCTCGGCATCGAGGACAGCTCCAGCATAGCGCAGGTGCTGAATTATTCGCTCAACACCATCTACGCCTACCGCAACCGTCTTAAAGCCCGCGCCATAGACCGCGAAAATTTCGAACGAAACATCATGGGCATCGGCTCATAACTCTTGCCATCCATCACCACCACGAAGCATCTTGCGGCGTATGCGTGACAGGCGTACGGGCGTAATCTGCAAAAAAGAAGCTATCTCGCACAACGGCAACAACTGCAACAATTTCGGATACTGACGCGCCAGTCTCTCATAACGCTCAGCCGGCGTATATCTGTAAAGGTCGATATACCGCTCATACAATATTTCATAGAGCACCTTTATCACTCGCTGGATGAAATCTTCGTCCCGGCATGCCAGTTCCATAAGCCTGGCGGCCGGAACTACCATTGCCGACGAAGCTCGCCCCGCAACAATACTTGTTATGCACTCGCCGCCGCACGTGGCCTTGTAAAAATCAGTCACATACTCATTGACAAATGCAAAACCCGTTATGCACCGTTCACCTGATGCGGCGCACACCTCATATCGGAAATATCCCTCCGTCACAAGACCTATCTCCGTGCAGTTCTCTCCTGCACGCAAGAACTCATCGTTGCGGCGGAAACTTCGTTTTTCGCCGTATTTTTCGCACAGCAACTTTAAGAGGTTGTTTAATAATCATTGTTAACGACAGGGTGGTGTATTTTTTGTTAAGGTGCAGTTTATGAGGAGGAAGCAATGGGGTTCCATTGTGACCGACGAGTAAATGTGCGTTAACATAAAAGACGCCATGCAGAAGTAATTTTAAATTTTTGTTAAGGTTGTCAACAATGGAATTGGCAACCCCTCCGAAATTTTTGAGTGTCTTTATCCCTTTGCTTCAGTCGCATAGCCCGCTATGCTCCTTCGCCTCAGGAATAAATCCGTCTGAAAAATTTCGGCCCTGTCATTAACAAGCATTATTAAACAACCTCTAAATCATCAAGCTGCAGGCTGCTGGTATATTTATTGAATACCGGCATTGATTCAGGAGCGTTCCATCAGATAGCGCTCCGCATCAAGCGCGGCCCTGCAACCCATTCCTGCGGCCGATATAGCCTGCTTGTACATGGGATCGGCAACATCTCCGGCGGCAAATACACCGGGCGAACTGGTAGCAGTAGTCGGCGACGCCACTTTTATATAGCCCGCTTCGTCGAGTTCGAGCGCATTGACAAACACCTCCGTGTTTGGTTTATGGCCTATGGCAAGGAAAAAACCGTCTATCGCTATATCGTAGAAATTTTCATTTTCCGTGCCTGAATGTGATGCAAGATGCGCCCCTTCCAGCACTTCTTCGCCGAAAAGCCCCATGGTGACCGTATTGAAAAGAACCTCTATCTTCTCATTGTCGCGGACACGCTGCTGCATCACTTTCGATGCCCTCAGATAATCCTTACGCACGATAAGGTACACCTTTTTGGCAAGATTTGAAAGGTACAATGCCTCCTCGCAGGCTGTGTCTCCACCTCCTACCACAGCCACCGTGCGGCCGCGATAGAAAAAGCCGTCGCATGTGGCACACGCGCTTACACCGAGACCCATGTATTTCCGTTCGTCAGGAAGACCAAGATAGCGCGCGGCGGCTCCGGTGCACACAATTACGCTGTCTGCCGTTATTTCCTCACCACCTGAAAGCGTCACTTTTTTGACATCGCCCGAAAAATCGACAGAACTAACCAGCCCCGGACGCACTTCCGCTCCGAAACGCATGGCCTGGGCACGCAAGTCCTCCATCATTTTCGGTCCCTGCACACCATCGGTGTAGCCGGGAAAATTCTCCACTTCAGTGGTAGTGATAAGCTGGCCGCCCGGCTGCGGTCCTTCTATTACTACAGGGCTAAGCGAAGCTCGAGAAGCGTATATGGCGGCAGTGTATCCGGCCGGACCGGTGCCGATTATCAGACATTTTGTATGGGTACTCATAGTGTTTATATATTATCGTAAATCCACCACCTCGTAGCCCGGCAAGGACGACGGGTTGAAAACAAATTCCGACGCCGACAATTTCTTTCCTATTGTGCAGGAAGACACCACGGCGTCAACAGTCGCTCCTGAAGCCATAGTGACGGTGACCTTGACAGGCCAAAGCGTATGGGTGTCAATGGCTATTACGGCACGTCTTATATCGGCGCCAGCCTTTTTGGGTGTAAGCTCCACGCGGCGTACGGAGTTCTTTTCGGTTGAAGGAAGCAGACGGCAGTTGTATTTGCTGCCATAGCCGGTGATTATGGCAAAAGGATTGGATGCAAGCAGTTCGTCGGCTGTCGGCTCTGTCACATTCACTTCCTTGGAGGCTTCAAGAGCAGTCCACTGCGTGCGTCCGTCAAACCACATGTGCAACCGGGGTGATGTCATGCGGAAACGCTCACGTGCCATCACTATGCTGCCGGCAATGTCCTCGCCGTCGGACGCGCGTATGCTGAACGCAGCACTGACCGATGGAGCCGACACTAATTTTTCGGCGCACCGTGCCAACAATCCGGCAGCAGATTCCGCCGCCACGGATGCAAACGACACCATAAGCAGCAACAAAAGCGGAAGCGAACGTTTTATCTTATCCATACCCTTATAACGAATTTCAGTTATGCATTGTTGATGATGGATTCCACGGTGATGCCGTCGACAAGTATGGCGCGTGGTTTGGCTCCGCATGCCGGGCCGACTATCCCGGCCGCTTCCATCTGGTCCATGATTTTACCTGCCTTGTTGTAGCCGATGCCGAAACGACGCTGGAGCATCGAAGTAGATGCCGTGCTCTGCGTGACGATGAAGCGGGCGCACTGGTCGAACATGGCATCACGCTTGCTCAAGTCCACAAGCCCGCTTTCAACGGAGCCTGCCGCCTCCTGCGGAATTTCCGGCAGCAGGTAGGCATGCGGATAGCCTATCTGGTCGTTGATATGGTCGACTATGGCTTCCACCTCCGAGGTTTCTATGAGTGCGCATTGCACTCGCGTCATGGCGCTGTTGTGACTGAAAAGCATATCGCCTCGCCCTATCAGACGGTTGGCTCCGGGGCTGTCGAGAATCGTGCGGCTGTCCACCATCTGCGAAACCTTGAAGGCTATGCGCCCGGGGAAGTTATTCTTAATCATACCGCTGATTACATCGGTCGACGGACGCTGAGTGGCTATAATCATATGCATGCCCACGGCACGAGCTTTCTGTGCGATGCGCGCAATGCTGAGCGACACTTCTTTGCCTGCCTGCATGATAAGGTCGGCGAACTCGTCGACTACCATAACTATATAAGGCATGAAGCGGTGACCACGCTCGGGGTTGAGACGGCGCTGTACAAACTTGTCGTTGTATTCCTCGATATTGCGCACCTGAGCCTCTCGCAGAAGCTGGTATCTGTTGTCCATCTCGATACACAGCGAATGAAGCGTTGCGGCGGCTTTCAACGGATCGGTTACGATAGCCTCCTCCTCATCGGGAAGTTTGGCTATATAGTGTCGCTCAAGCTTGCTATACAGGCTGAATTCCACCATCTTCGGGTCGATAAGCACAAACTTAAGTTCGCCCGGATGCTTCTTGTAAAGCAACGATGCAAGGATACAGTTCAAGCCTACAGATTTACCCTGTCCTGTGGCACCCGCAACAAGCAGATGCGGCATTTTGGCAAGGTCGGCAATGAAAATATCGTTGCTGATGGTAGCCCCCATGGCCATAGGCAGGCGCATGTTGCATTCGCGGAATTTACGCGACGCGAAAACATTGCGGATAGACACAATCTGCGGATCGCGGTTGGGCACTTCTATACCCACCACGTCCTTGCCCGGAATCGGAGCTATGATTCTTATACCCAACGCAGAAAGGCTCAGCGCAATGTCGTCTTCGAGGCGCTTTATCTGCGCTATACGCACGCCCTCGGCCGGTTTCACTTCATAAAGCGTCACTGTAGGCCCGACTGTGGCTTCGATGCGCTCCGTAGGTATTTTATAGTCAAGAAGGGTTTTGACGATAAGGTCTTTATTGGCACGCTGCTCCTCCATGTCGACAACCGGAGCTCCGTCGCGGGCAATAAGAAGATCTACTTCCGGAAAGCGGTAGCGCGACAGCTCCGCACGCGGGTCGTACAATTCGCCGGCATGGGAATCGTCATCCACAGTTTCCACCTGCGCCGATACTGTTTCATCGTCCGACACATCGTCATCATCAATGCTGAATCCCGATTCCTCATCGGAACCGGTGGCACGCACCACAAACTCCGTACCGCCGACCGCGGCACCATCCGGAGCATCGGTTTCGTCATCCGACGGCAAATCGCATCCTGCGATGTGTGGTTCGTCTGCCACATGCTCCTGCCTGTAGTCGGTCGTCTCCCCGACCGGTTCATCCTCGGCCGGACGGGTGCGCAACGTGTATTCTCCCTCGCCTTCTATCTCGTCGTCAATGTCAAATCCCGAGGTCACTACGCGGCGAACAGGTTCGGCAGAGCGCTCACTCGGCTCCTCTTCCATTTCCGGAAGAGAAACACCATCCGGCTCATCGTAGTCGGCTTCCTGCTCCGGTTCGGGTTCGGACATAAGCGCGCGGCGCTCACGTTCACGCTGACGTGCCGCTCTCCATTCCTCGCGTTTGCGCGCCACAGTCCCCGACACACGCCGGTATGCGGCCGACAATTCGTTAAGATATATACAAGCAAGCACTCCCAACAGACACACCGACACAGCAACCGCCAACAACGCATTGCCCATGCTCATAAGCCATGCGTTGACATAGTGGCCGTGGGAGCCGCCCCAATGGATATAGCTCTCGGAATTGTAGAACAGCAACCCGGCCACCACACTCACGGTAATGGCCGAAAACAGGCATTTCGCAGTCAATGACCAAAAACGCAGTTTTATAAGCTTAAGCAGACCCACGCCTACCATGGCAAGCCACACAACCACTATGAAAGCACCGAGGCCGAGACCGTCGGCAAAAAGCCATTGGCTGAGTTTCGCACCGAAAGGTCCTCCGGCATTCTCCACTTTGATGCCGGCTTCGGCCATCTGCGCCACACTTGCATTCTCGACAGCACTTTGATCGACTGCGCCGTTCCGAAGATGGGACAGAGTGACTATGAGCACAACCGCAGCCAGAACAACAAGCACCACACCTGCGGCACGATGCGTGCGGCGGTCGGCAAGAAAGCGCACCCACCCCGGACGCCCGTCGGCACGACGGCGTTTATCCTTGCCGGCTGCACGCCCTGCAGGAGGAACGGCAGCCTTGCGGCGGGGTTGCTGAGGGCGCTGACCGCCATCGGAAGTTTTTCCGCGAGTCGGCTGCGGCGTAGGGTTTGCGACACGACGGCTGCCTGGGATAGCCGACGGGTCGAAACCGTCCATGCTTATATCTATTTTATCGTTATCCATGCGTGAAATGAGAGAGTTTGTCTAATATTTCCTATTGCAGACTTCTACAGCCCATGGTAATAGGCGGCTTCGGCCTGCGGGTCGGCGGCCCGGAACACGGATGTGCCCGCCACCAGCGCATCGGCGCCGGCCCTGGCTACGGCAAGAGCCGTTTCGCGGTTTATTCCTCCGTCCACCTCTATCAAGGCCTTTGAGCCAGTTCGTTCTATAAGGCTGCGAAGACGCTCTATCTTTTCCATTGTCGAGGGTATAAATTTCTGGCCTCCGAAACCCGGATTCACACTCATGAGCAGCACCATGTCGACATCAGCAATTATGTCCTCAAGCATGCACACGGGAGTGGCGGGACACAACGTGACAGCAGGACGCATACCTGCCGACCGAATAGCCTCGACCACACGATGCAAGTGGCGGACAGCCTCTACATGCACATTCATGAATTCGGCCCCGCATGCTGCCAGGCACTCTATCCACTGCTCCGGGCGCTCCACCATAAGATGCACGTCGAGCGGCTTACATGACACACGAGCCACGGCTTCTATGACAGGAAATCCGAAAGATATATTGGGCACGAAACTGCCGTCCATCACGTCGAGATGCAACCAATCCGCATCGGATTCGTTCACCATTTCCACCTCGCGCCCGATATGCAGGAAATCGGCGGCGAGAAGAGAGGGGGCCAATATCATTTTTTATCGTGTTTTTTGAAAGCATTGTACAATATCACCGCCACGCAAAGCATCAGGATGCCGAGTCCCACCCATGAAAGGTACGAGTTGTAGCGCTCCACCTGTTCGAAAAGCGAGCTGAGGGGCACCGTATGTCCAAGCCACCAACCGAGACCTGCAAGCACGCTGTTCCATACAGCTGCACCGAGAGCCGTGAACAGGGCGAACATGCCTATGTTCATGCGGGCAAGCCCGGCAGGGATGCTTATGAGCTGGCGCACAGCCGGAATCAAGCGGCCGACAAAAGTGGACACAGCGCCATGCTCGTCGAAGTATTTCTCGGCGTGCTGCACTTTTTCTCTGTCGAGAAGACAGGCATGGCCGATACGCGAATCGGCGAACCGATAGACAAGCGGACGGCCTATCCACAAAGCCAGCAGATAATTGATAAAAGCTCCGGCCACCGCTCCGGCCGTGGCGGCAAGAACGACTCCTGCCACATTCATCTCATGGCCCGGCTGCGCCGCAAGATAGGCTGCAGGAGGCACCACCACCTCCGACGGAAACGGGATGAAAGAACTTTCTATCATCATGAACACGAACACCAGCAGATAATTGGCATTCTCTACAAACCAGCCGAAAAACTCGGCAGCATCAAATATTGCAAGAGGAAGCATCAAATCGGTCATAGTTCTTTGGTTTACGCCACATCGGCGGCTCTGCAAATTTACAACAATAAATCGGAACTCTCCGTCGATTCACAAATAAAAAATTATCGGCGGCCGCTATCATCAAACAAATCCCGCACCGCTATTGTTTTGTAGTGTAAAACCCGCTTATGCATATCATTCTGCTACGCATATTATTCTTTACCATAGCTATTGCCGCGATAGCTGTATGCGCCGACGCGAAGCCCGACACCGCGCAACGGCACATCCGCAACGAAGCAGAAGCCGACAGCATCACGCGCATCGACCGGAATCAACGCTGTCCGCTGCTTAAAGCGCTATGCGACGACACGGCACGGCGAAGCCCAGATTCGGAACTGCGGGCACTCATAGGCCGCAGCTTTGCCGACCACTACTATGTAGGGCTAAGCGCCGGTAAATCATGGCGTCCGCTCGAACGCTTCGGCGACCGCGACAACAAACTGCGTGTATACAACCCTACCCTCGGCGTGGCAGTTCGGTACAGTTTCTGAAACTTTTAAGCGTCACGAACAACGTGCTTGACCGAAACGCCCTATATATGCCGACTGCCAATGGACCGCGAGCGGCCTTTAAATCCGAATAACCGCCGAATGCGCGCCACATTTCCGAGCCAGAGAAGGAGGACGCTGAACGAAAATCAAAAGAGGAAGCTGCCGAGGCCGAGCGGATGGCTTTCGACAAACCGTAGGCGACAAAATAAAAAGCCCGCAGGAAAGCCTGGGATAAGAGACAGGTAAACAAATGATTGCAAATACATGAATTCTTCGGACAACTATCAACTCTTTATCAAAGAATTTTTGTATTTTTGCGACATGCGAAAACTCATATTCTCCCTGCTCGTCTCCGTGGCAGCATACGCCGCGGCGGAGACTCCCGATATTCCTGCCGCGTCTCCCGACAGCACCGCAGCAACTGCGCCGGAACCTGTTTTGCCGGGACTTCCTGCGGCCATTATCTATGGAACAGAATATGTGCCCTCATGCCTGCTGAGCGATGATGAGGTGGCACGGCGCTTTGCATTCGACGCCCCGTCTTATTCGCCACTCATCACATCGTGGCGCAGCGGCGCCGTGTGGGCCGAAGGTGGCAGCGCCTCTCTCCCGGGCATGGCCGGAGTGGAAAGCGGCACCATCAACGCAACGCAACGCATAGGCAACATATACGTAAGCGCCTATGCCGGCGCCACCAAATACGGGTATTTCCGCGGTCTTTCCACGCAATGGCAATTCGGCGGCACGCTGCACTGGCAGTTCGCACCGCGCCTCGGCATAACGCTGTTCGGTTCATATTCAACCTCGGCATGGCAACCCGGCATGTCGCCGGGGATAGCAGAGATGATTTCGCGCCCAAAGTTCGGCGGATACCTTTCGTGGGACATCACAGAGCGCTTCGGAGTGGATGTAGGAGCCCGCGCCCGGTATGACAATATGAACAGATGGCAATGGGCGCCGATAGTCGCTCCATACTACCGCGTGGGAGATGCGAAAATCAGCGTGGACGTGGGAGGCATCGTATATGAAGCGCTACGTTCCAAAGCGAAATGGGGGCCGCGCAACCCCACCATGGGCATACCTCGGCCGGAAATACCCATTGCCCCGCGCGATTGACCTTATGAACGGATGTGCTGCGTCATTTGACGCAGCACATCCGTATCCTTAGAATTTATTGATGGCACCCATAAAGAGAATGACACCGGTGCTTGCCTCGCGAATCATGTAGGCGAACGGTCGGTCAATCTCGATGCTTGCACCCATAGGGCCGACTACCGCCAGGTCTCCTCCGGTAGCAGTGGCTGCGGCAGCTTCCGCGCCGTCTTCATTCACCTCCACGCTGCAAGCATGCACGATGCAGCTCAAGGTTGCTCCAGCCACGCAGATGCCGGTCAGCTGCGCGCGAGAGTCGAATGCCCTCTCTATGCCGAACGCCTTGTACACCTCCTGAAGCTGCATGCGTGTCTCCAACTTGAAGCGCGGCATTTTCACTCTGACCTCACAATTTTTCAAAGTGGCATCGAGCGCTCCCGGGTCGGCAGCTATTTCGGCAAGCGCCTTGTCGGGCATGCAACCGCGCTCGGGAAGCACGAGCGTGATAGTGTACGCTCCGTTGCCGAACGGCAATTCGGCAATCTCCGTAGTGCCGAATTCCGTGTAACGGCCATCCATTTCGCCATTCATGAACGGCACGGAGGAAGTGGAGAAATCCGAGTTCGTGAACATGTCGTTCTTCGTGTCCTTCATGTCGAACTTTTCAGTCCATTCAGATTTGAAATACAGCGCGTTGGCTATGACGAACGATTTTATTTGATCGGCATCCACGAGCTCGGGGACCACGCCGTTTGTGGCATTTTTCACCCACCCGTTCACTGCATCGGCGGCTGCGGATTTGTTCTTGACGTCGTAGGCGCGCACTATTGCGCCATAGTCGTCGGAAAGCGTGGCGCAGAAGCCGGAATTGGGAACAACGGCGTTGTCGTGCCAAAACGAATTTGCCATTGCCACACGGGTGCGCTTGTCCGTCACGGGAAGTGTGTTGTACAGCTTGCCGTAAAGCGAGTTCAAATCGGCAAGCGAAGCGTCGGGACACAACACCGCGAGCATTTCATCAAGGGTTTCACCGGTGGCGCCGTTGGCAGTCATGGCGAGAGCCATCTGAGCGCTCAGCGGCGAGAACGCCACGTTCTCCGACTGCTTGTACAACTTGTCGAACGTGCGGTAGGCCAGCGCATTCGCGCTCGCAGCCGAAGCTGCCTCGCCGGCGCTCATCTGCACCCGCACGGAGGAGTATTCTTCGTTTTCAGACCGTCGTCCGAGCAGCCGGCTATTGCCACAGCCATAGCTGCAAGCATAGCAAAATGTTTCATATCCATAATGTAAGGTTAGGTTTGTGATGCTATTCTATAGTTATCCATACAAATCGACCCTTTGCCGCCGCTATTCAACTACGATGTAGTAGGTCGGTTTTGTATTCGGATGTTTATGGCTTTTCCCATCGAAATGGAACGTAATCGCCACATCGTGCTTCTTTATTTCGGCATCGAAGGCCATTTTGTAGCTGCGGCCGCCTATGTGAAGCACACATTCGTCATGGCGCGAAAGAACGTCGAACTGACCTATGTGCAGGCACGGCATATTTACACCATCCTCCTGAAGAATCAGGCCGTACCAATATGCGGGATTGTATCTTGACCCGTTCCACACCTCCATTTCCATGTTCTTTCCGTTATATTCAAGGTAAATGTCTTCGTCGAGAATATTGTCGGGCACATCCTTGTCCAGAAGGTTGTCGCCATCGGCATTCTGAACGCACACCGTGAACTCTATAGATGCAAAATCCCATACTTCCATTTCTTCCTCGCAAGAGCTTAGGAAAACAGATAGAGAGATAGCGAAAAAAATAGCCAAATATCTCATAGCAATATAATTTTAATGATTTCACCAAATCCGACGTAACAAAAGCGCTATTATCGCCTGGTGACAACAAAATACTTAAAATTTCTAATATAATTGAGCGAATCGCCCAAATGGAATCCATCGTATGATTCTGCCTTAGCTGTATCATAAATGTCTTTCCTGAAATACCCATTGTCAAGGCCGTTCCAACCCCAATTTATATGATTATATGATAGTGAAGATACACTTCTTCCAATAACTTCCCAACCGTCTTTTCCAGGTTCTTGCTTTAATTGCTCTACCGTTGTGACTCTGTGATGATAACCATCAATTATAAAAGCATGTCCAGTCTTTTTTGCTCCTCTATCTGCGGCTACGAATATTATGCCATCACCGATTGATTCATATGCGCATGGCATCCCGCTATAAAGTTCGCTTGTTATATGATACTGGGATATATTATTGTACAAGTTTTTTAAAGGTGTCGGTGTTCCCCCATCCTCATACATGCTACCATTCATGCGGCTTAAAGTATAACAAGCTCGTGATAATAATGAATGAGCAAGCGCTGTTGAATCATCCCCGCATTCATCACGATATTTAAAGTACCCACTCTGCTTATGTTGTTTAATTATTTCCCAATTTAAATAAACTCGAGAATCTTTGTATAAACTGGTTGGATATTCAAAATAGCTAAACACGAGCATCGTCGCAATATTTCCACAGCCTGCAACTTTATTTGGAAACAATAATCCTTCGGGCCGCTCTTGTCCCCATGCAAGATTTGCACGCGGCTCTACTTTATATTCTTGTATATCTACATTTTCCTTATATCGCGGAGTTGGGGGATAAATGCCAGGGGTCGGGTCGCCTCCGCTCCACCAAGGATTTGGCCTAATTATGGCGGTGCTATCTATAGGCCTTAAATTATCTGCATTAAATCTTAATGCATCAAAAAACATGGCCGCCCCAGGATTTTCAATGTCGTCAAGATTCTCGATATTTCCGCGCTCAGTCACGGCAAGAACTGGGGTTTCCGCACGCGAAGCCGCAATAACAGCGTAACCCTGGTTGTCTTCAGTGTTTACAACATAAAATAAGGTGTCGTTATCCGATGAGCGGGATTCGCTCGGAGATGTGAAACAACGGACATCTTTTATCAATGCCAACGAGCGTGATGTGCCATAGAAGGTTGCAAACGCATCGAGTGCGCACGCTTTGGCTTCTTCGGCACTACGCACGGCCGACATCGGCGAGCCACCCACTACCTCGGCGTCGGGCACTCGAAGGGATTCACTTTCGGCGCAGGAACACACGAATGCGGCCAAGCAAGCAAGAATAGATAACTTTTTCATGATACATATTTTACTTAGGTTAGCTTTACAGACACTTGACAATTTATTGTGCCCAAAGATATTTATATTATTTTAATATTCCAAAAAAATATGCGATTTATTGCATATTGACTTAAAAACATAAAAATGCGAGCAAAACGACACATCTAAACAAAAACGCCGGGGCACTTCAAAAATGAAGTGCCCCGGCGTTTTTGTTTAGATGAAATGTATCAAGCTATGACTCCGTATTTGCGGAAAACCTGTTGGATTTTTTCAAGGGCATAGGTCACTTGCTCCTTGGTGTGCGTGGCCATGAGGCTGAAGCGGATGAGTGTGTCCTGGGGAGCCACTGCGGGAGACACTACGGGGTTGACAAAGACGCCTTCTTCGAGCAGGTCGTGGGTGATGGCGAATGTCTTCATATTGTCGCGCACGAACAACGGAATGATAGGCGTGGACGTATTGCCGATTTCACAGCCCATGTTGCGGAAACCTTCGAGGGCGTAGTTGGTGATTTCCCAAAGATGCTCCTGGCGCCAGGGCTCGTCTATCATGATGTCCACTGCCTTGAGGGCTGCAGCCGTCGAGGCCGGAGTGATGCTGGCGGTGAATATGTAGCTGCGTGAGTGGTGGCGCAGGAAGTTGGTCACTTCCTTGTCGGTGGCTATGAAACCGCCGAGCGAAGCGAAACTCTTGGAGAATGTGCCCATGATAAGGTCAACGTCGTCGGCCACACCGAAATGATGGCATGTGCCTCGGCCACCGGGCCCGAACACGCCGATGGAATGGGCTTCGTCCACCATCACCGTGGCGTCGTACTTCTTGGCGAGCTCAACTATGGCGGGGACATCGGCCACATCCCCTTCCATAGAGAATACGCCGTCGGTGACGATGAGTTTCACTTTGTCGGGTTCGCAGCGCTGAAGCTGTTTTTCAAGCGATGCCATGTCGTTGTGCTTATACTTGAGCGACTGGGCAAAGCTAAGGCGGCGTCCTTCGATTATAGAGGCATGGTCCTGTTCGTCCCACAGGATATAGTCTTCGCGGCCGCAGAGCGCCGATACTACTCCGAGATTTACTCCGAAGCCTGTGGAATAAACCATCACGTCCTCTTTGCCGATATATTCCGCAAGGCGGCGCTCAAGCTGCTTGTGGAGCTCCAGGGTGCCGTTGAGGAAAGGCGATCCGGCACATCCGGTGCCAAACTTGCGGGTGGCTTCGATGGCTGCCTCCTTGATGCGGGGGTCGTTGACAAGGCCGGTATAGCAGTTGCTGCCGAACATCAGCACCTTTTGGCCGTTGATGTACACCTCGGTGTCCTGCTCGGATGCGATGGGGCGGAAATATGGATAAACGCCGGCCGCCTTTGCTTCCTGAGGAGCAGTGTACTTAGAGAGTTTTGCTTGTAAAAGCTTCATATGTATGGTTGGTTTCTTTGTATTCCAAATTACAAGGTGCAAAGATAGCACTTTTCGCCCATTTTAGAGCAAAATGTGCCGAAAAAGTTCATCATATGCCCCTATGCAGCCCTGCCATGATTATTCACGGCACACGCTTCCCTCCACTCGACGAAAAGGCATCGGCGCCACGGGCAATCACGCGACCTTCGGCGTCAAGCAGATATATGCCGGGGGTAAATTCCGGGCTATACATGCCCGAAGAATATACGCCGTCGAGATCGAGAGCGGCGGTCCAGCCCTGAGGCACTGCGACCAAAGCCCGCGGCCACACGGACATGTCACCGTCGGCATACACGGCAAGCACAGCCATGCCGTGCGGCACTTTTTCCGGCAATTTGTCGAGAGCGCGCAGGCAGTCGTCGCAATCGGGGTCGAACAGCACAAGCAGAAGCGGGGCACCACGAAAATGGCTCAGCCGCGATTCTGCGCCGTCGGCAAGCATCAGCCGGAAATCAGCCGCCATGCGCCCGGGGGCGTTCATTGCCATTTCTTCGGCCATAAGCGCCGCGCGCAGGCTGTCGGCATCGACTGTCTGCGCAACCGACGGCATAAAACAGGCCGCTGCAACAAAGAAGGCGGAGAGAAGCGGGCGGCGGAGCATCAGAACTTGCGTATGCCCATCACGTGGCGCACCTCTGCCAATGTGGAGGCGGCGCGCTCGCGGGCGCGTTCGGCACCTTGAGCCACCACACGGCGCAGGTATGCGTCGTCGGCCAGGATGTCGTTGATGCGGTCGCGTATGGGAGTTGTGACGGCGAGGATGTCCTCGGCGAGCTGCTTTTTCAAGTCGCCGTAGCGAATGGAGCAGTCGGCGTAAGCGTCGCGGAAGTGCTTCACCACATCGGGTGCACTCGTGAGTTCGAGCAGCGTGAACAGGTTGGCCACAGGTTCACTCATCGGTGAATTCGGTTCCTTGGGACCCTCATCGGTAGTGGCTCGCATTACTTTCTTGCGCAGAGCCTTGGGGTCGTCGATAAGGTAGATGCAGTTGCCTTCGCTCTTTCCCATCTTGCCACTGCCGTCGAGACCGGGCACCTTCACAGGCTTTCCTCCGAAATCGAAATTGTAGGGCTCCGGAAACACTTCCGCACCATAGAACGAGTTGAAACGCCGTGCAAAGCGGCGAGTAAGCTCGAGGTGCTGCTCCTGGTCCTTGCCCACCGGCACTTTTGTGGCTTTCTGTATGAGGATGTCGACAGCCATGAGGGTGGGATATGTGAGCAGTCCGGCGTTGACACGCTTGTTGGTGGCCGCGCCTATGATTTCTTTTTCGAAGGCTTCGTCGTCATCGCCCTGCGCCGGAACGCCTATGCCGAGCGCCTTGCGGGCCTTATCCTTGAACGATGCCGTGCGCATAAGCTCGCCGATGCCCACATGCATGTTGAGCAGAAGATACATCTCTGCGATTTCAGGAACGTCGCTCTGTATGAATATGGTGGATTTCTCGGGGTCGATACCGGCTGCGAGATATTCGGCAAGGATGTTTTTCACATTGGCATGCAGTTCGCGCGGGTCGGGATTGGTGGTGAGGGCATGCAGGTCGGCTATGAAAAAGTTGCAGTCGTAATCGTCCTGCATCCGCACAAATTTACTAAGTGCACCATAGTAGTTGCCAAGGTGCAGGTTGCCGGTGGAACGTATTCCGCTCAGCACTATTTCCTTTTTGTCAGCCATTGTAATGTCTTTTTTATAACGCAAAGGTAAGCATTAATGCCGAAAGAGCAAAAAATACTTTCAGGGGTGCATCATTGCAAAGACGAAATCCATGCAGCGATGTCGGCGAGCACTTCGGGGGCTATCGTCTCCTCGATGGTGCCGTATTCGGAAGGAAAACCGGTGGAGCAATGCTGCATAAGATGGTTCAACCCTTCGTAGCATCGCACCACATTGTGCTCTCCGGCAGGCAGATGGCGGCGAATTGCGCCGAGATTGGCCGCGGCATCCACCTGCACGTCAAGACTGCCGTTGAATGCGAAAACGGGGCAACGGACGGCCGAGATGTCGCCCGAAGGCGAATAGGACACGAAATGCTTAATCCACGGATTCATCGACCCGGCCACGCGAACAAGATTATCTGACAGACGCACGGGCAAGGATTCCGTGTCTGCTGCCGAAGGGCAGCCGCCGTCGAGTACAACCCCGAGAGCGTCGCAATATTTTGCGACAACGCTGTCGGGCATTCCGGATGCAATCATTATGGCACGGTTCTGCGCAAGCAGAATATCGCGGCCGCAAATGGCAGGGCCGGCCATGCTTATGACAAAGTCGACGCATCCGCGGGCGCCGAGCATGAACGCTATCGTGCCACCCTCGCTGTGTCCGAGCACACCGACAGAGGCAAACTCGCCGATGCTGCGCGCATATCCTACAGCGGCCGCGGCATCGGCGGCATAGGTAAGCGTGGTGGCCGAGTCATTGCTGCCTGTAGAACGCGCGAAACCGCGGTCGTCGTAGCGCAGCGACGCTATGCCATTGCGCGCCAGCCAATCGGCCATCACAGCAAACGGACGATGGGAAAGAATCTCCTCATCGCGGTTCTGAAGCCCGCTGCCGCTCACAAGCACTACGAGCGGAACACGCGCCGAGCTGTCGGCAGCGGGCCGCGTGAGAGTAGCGCTCAACACCGCATCGCCGGCATTTATCGCGACGTCTTCGACCGAATAAGGGAACGGAGCCTTAGGAGTCTGCGGACGACGCACGGACGCCGTGCCCGGCTTGAGTGTAAGAGGGAATGCATAAGCGCCTTGAGTGAATCTGCCGACAATGGCGCTCTGCCCCACCTTGCCCGCAAAACGCGCGTTAAGTCCCGGCATTTCCACCACAAGGCTGTCGGAAGTGCACAATCGGAGTTCGGCCGGAAGGCCGGTGGCGCCCTGGTCAGGAGAGTCAAAGGTGCAGGTGCCGTCGATGCCGATGTCGAACACCACGCGCAATCGTTGTAATCCGACAGACAGACGCCCGTGCCAAGGGCCGCAGGGCGCGTCGTTCGCCATCGCCACGGTCATGGACGCGGCGGCGAGCAAAGTCAGAGCAGTTCGCTTAAATTGCATGTAAGGTTGAGCATGAATGTGGTAGCGCCAGTGTGGGGCTGGGCAAGCGCCACGCCTACGGAAAAACTGTTTACATTGAACCCTCCGCACAGAGAGAATCCCGACAGGAAACTGCGCGAGTAAGTGCTCATGTCGGTGCGTGTCTTGTAATTGTAGCCGAGTCCTATGTAGTAATTGGGCGACGCGATTATGTCGGCGCCGAACACAAGGTGGCGAAACAAATTGCTTTTAAAGCTGTCTTTCAATTCCGGGGCGGCAGTGCCGTCGCCGGAATCAAGATACGGCAGTTTCCATTTTGTAAGATTCCATGCCGTGACGCTGAAACGCACCGGAAACGAGCCGAAACTCTGCGACCAGCCGAGGCGCACATCAAGCGGAAGCCGGTCGTAGCTGTCGTTGAAGCGCTTCACTTGTCCGCCGAGGTTGGCCACCACGAACGAAAGCGACAAATCGCGGTCGGCGTCATAATAATTCACACCGATGTCCGTGGACAGTGCGAAAGCGCTATAGTCGGCATAAGAACTGAGAAGCCCCCGCACACTCACACCGCCACGCCACGAACCCGCGATGTCACGCGAATACGTAGCGCCGAAGGCCACGTCTTTTGGCGAAAACTCGCCTGTTATGCTCCCGTCGGGCAACGCCTCCTTCATGCTGCCATAGCCGAAATAGCGCACGGAAGCGCTCCATGCTCCGTGCTCGCCGGCGGCATGGGCGTAGCGCAAGCCGGCAAAATTGCTGCCACCGATGTAGCGCATGTAGTTCAGACCTATCTGCCCGCTCATTTCCGGCCCGAGAAGCGCAGGGTTGCAGTCGGTGCTCATGAGGTCGTCGTCCACGAGCGAGATGTTCACACCGCCGAGGCCATAGATTTTCGACGAAGACGTGACATTCAGAAAACTATATGCCGACGAGCCGTCCTGCGCCGCCACATGCGGCACGCCCGCACATGCCACGGCCAAAACCGACAGCACACGCGTGATTATGTTTGACGAGTGTTTTTCCACACAATAAAAACGCCTGTCTGTCGCTTTTATTGCCACTCGACACAATAATTTCACGAAAGAAAAACTCGGCTATTATTTGCATGATTTAATTGAATGTTATAACTTTGCAGCGACACGCAGAGGCGTGCCACATATATTTTTTTAGAAAACGTTTTGCTTTTCGCTCTTAGTTGATGAACCTGAGAAATTTTGACACAAGAGAAGCGAGAAAAGGCAAGATGGTTTCTCACGCATAAGCGTGGGTAGCTATTGTTGCATCCGCTTCTCATAAGGTTTTCTCAGGACCCATCAACTAAGGACGTGGCAATACAGCCCACGTTTTTCGTTTATTCAGACCTGCGGCTGAGGGTTGCAGCGGCAAGAGAAAACCTTATGAGAAGTAAACCGATCAAATCATTAGCGTCTGTGGCAGCCTGCGCCGTGCTCATGTCGTCGTGTGCCACGCTGTTCACCAAGTCGAGCCAGGAAGTGACCTTCAAAGGCATACCCGGCACAGCCATTATCGACAAAGACCGAAACACCCCCATCGCCGAAGTGGGCTCCAACGGCTTTGCGACAGCCAATGTGCGCAAAAAACTGAAAAGTAAAAATCTTACGGCGCAAAAGGACGGCTACCAGACAGCCGACTACACACTCGACACAAAAATTCAGGGATGGTTCTGGGGCAACCTCGTGCTCGGCGGCATTCCGGGAATGGCCATCGACGCCGCCACCGGAAAAATGATGAAATACAGCACCGACATGCTCGACGTAACGCTGAAACCGCTCGACAACGCCGTCGTACAGGAAGAAATAGTCATACCCATGGCGCCACAGAGCACACCCGTGACACGGGAGCGTCCCGGAGCCACAGAAGCAGAGCGGGCGATACTCCGCTGGTACGTGGACTCCGACCCTCGCGGCGCACGTATCTATTGGCGGGTAATATCCAATGTGCCTGCCGAAGTGAAAAACACCAACGAGACCTACCTCACCACAACCCCGCTCGAAGAAACCCGAAGCTTCAACATCCCTGGCCTCACGCCCTCCAATGCCAACAATGTCACAATCGAAATAAAAGTGACCAAACGAGGCTATGAAGACCAAGTGAAACGATACAATGTACGTCAGGCCATCGACCAGCAGGAAATCAGCGGATTTTTCGAACTCGTGCCCAAAACCACCAAATAACACACAATGCTGAAAGTATTCGTGCGCTGCCTCACAGCGCTTATATTATTCGCTTCAGGCACTTCTGCGGTCATGGCCAAAGGCTATGACATTGCCGTGCAAAGCGACCCCGAGGACGCCGAGGTATACCTCAACGGCAATCTCGTAAGCCCGACAACTCCGGCCATCATACAGATAGACAAGAAAACAGCCTCTAAAACCATGATTTTCCAATGCCGGAAAGATGGATATGAAACAAAATCCGTAATGGTGGCCTACAACAAAAAGCAACTGAAAGCCAACCCCACGGTATACGTAAAACTGAAAAAGGCGGCGTCCGAAGACCTGACGCAGACTCAAGCACAAAACCGACCTTCGGCAACCGACCCGACAGTGACAATTGACGAAGCCAGCCAACGTGTCGACCGCCACAACGCCGGAACTACTGCGATGGAGCAGGCAATCATCCGATGGTACTTTGATTCTGATCCGCGCGGCGCGCGAATCTATTGGCGCGTAATATCAAGCGTGCCCGCCGAAGTTAAAAACACTAACGAGACCTACCTCACCACAACCCCGCTTGAAGAAACCCGGAGTTTCAACATCCACGGGCTGACCTACGACAACTCCCGTGACGTCACTGTCGAAATCAAGGTGAGCAAGCGTGGCTACGAGGACCAGGTGAAACGATTCAACGTACGCCAGGCTCTTGACCAGCAGGAAATCAGCGGATTCTTCGAACTTGTTGAAAAAGAAGTTCTCCCGGAAGAATAGCCACTGACATAAGGATAAAATCATAAAAACAGCTTAGACGCCCGTTTTTAATCGGCCGGTCTAAGCTGTTTTTTCAATGCGTTCAGAGCAATATCGCGGCTATTCCACTTGCTTGAAGTAGGAGGCATCGACTCCGCATACGGGGCATACAAAGTCAGCCGGCAAATCGCCGTCCATATCTACCTCATAATTGCAGACCTCACACCTGTAACGTTTTCTGCCGGCATCAGGCGTATCGCATGCATCGTCGCCGCTATAGGTGGGAGCGCTCTTGGGAGCCGTGCCCTTTATCACTTTGTGATAATATGCGTATGACATCGGGATGCCATTGCCGGGCACGGTATCTGTCAGGCGGGCTGTCACAAGCACATGCGTCTCGCAGTCGATGAACTGCTCGGCCTCCAGTATAAGCCGTCCGGCAAAATTGCCATTTACGCATGGGACATAATCGACGACATCAAAACCGAAACCCTCATATTTGTCGGCATTACGGCTGGAAAAGAATCCGAACCGTCCGATAAGTTTAGGGTCAGTGTCTTCTGAAAGGATGGAGAGAGAAAACCTCTTGTTCTCCTTTATGGCCTCAAGAGTGTAGTTGTTCTTGTTTAGCGACACTACCAGCAGAGGGTTGCAACTTGTGACCTGAAAGCATGTGTTTATGACACACCCCACAGGATTTCCGTCCTTAAAAGCTCCAAGTATATAAAGCCCGTAAGTGAGTTTATGGAGAACAGCGGTATCCATACGAATCAATAATTACGGGCTTCTATTTCAAAGAAACTCTTTTTGTGGTTGCACACCGGACATACCTCAGGTGCTTTCTTGCCTATGACGATATGGCCGCAGTTACGGCAAATCCACACTGTGTCCCCATCGCGCGAGAACACGATGCCTTCCTCTATGTTCTGAAGCAGGCGGCGATAACGCTCCTCATGATGACGCTCGATAGCTGCTACTGCGCGGAACCGGAATGCGATTTCCGGGAAACCCTCCTCGTCGGCTTCATTTGCCATGCGGTCATACATGTTTGTCCACTCGAAGTTCTCTCCTTCGGCCGCGTCGCGAAGGTTCGACATAGTGTCGGCGATTTCGCCGCCATGAAGCAGTTTATACCATAGCTTGGCATGCTCCTTTTCGTTGTTGGCCGTTTCCTCGAAGATGGCGGCAATCTGTTCGTAACCCTCCTTACGGGCCTTGGAGGCAAAGTATGTGTACTTGTTGCGGGCCTGTGATTCTCCTGCAAACGCCTCCATGAGGTTGCGTTCGGTCTTTGTTCCTTTAAGTTCTTTCATATTGTTGAAATATTGGTTATTGGTTGGCTTTTTAGTTTACGGCAGTCGGGGCAGAATCCTTTCAGGAAGACATCCACGCAATCCACCGAGTATTCCGGCATTATAATAGCCGCTATGCCCTCAGGCATAGGCATGTCTGCTATTCTCCCACAATTTCTGCATACGAAATGGCTGTGGGGCGGTTGTGGCGCCATGTCGTAGCGAATACATCCGCTTTCTATCTCCAGTTCTCTAACCAGTCCTTTCTCGGCCAATATGTGGAGTGAGTTGTAGACCGTGGTGCGGGAGAGCGAATAGAAAGTCTGCGATAGACTGGCATAAATTTCTTCAGCAGCAGGATGCTTACTGCCGTTTGCAACATACGACAACACGGCGACACGCTGTACAGACGGGCGGATGTTGCATCGTTGCAACATCTCGACTAATTGACTTGTAGTATATCTCCTGTCATCTGCCATATTCTTGAAGTATATTTTGTAATCATTACAAAGTTAGTAATAATTCCAAATTATACAAATTATTTTTATTGAAAAATTGCAAACATGAGACATTTCAGTAAAATTTTAATTCTATATATACTATTTCCCGTATATTTGCATACAGCATATGGGGCATACTTTCCATGCACTGCTTCAAATATCAGACCCAACAAATATATAAACGCTCGTCTAAAATGAAATTCTCGTTAATATACGTTATAAGTGCCGTCGCATTGATGTATGCGTGCACTGCATCTGACGAAAACCATGATGCGCTTAAATCACAAATTGAGGAAATCGCCGCAAAAGCACCAGGACAAGTCGGCGTGGCTGTCATTTACGGCACAGACACCCTGACGATAAACAACAGCGAAGACTATCCGCTGATGAGCATGTTCAAACTTCATGAAGCAATAGCCGTGTGCCACACGCTTGAAAAAACAAAGGCAGGATTGGATACAACGCTCATCATAAAACGCAACATGCTCGACCACGGCACCTGGAGCCCTATGCTTAAGGACTATGCGGCAGACTCATTCCATATTTCTGCCGGAAAGCTCGTGGAATACATTCTTATCGACAGCGACAATAACGCCAGCAATATTTTGTTTGACAGCATCGTATCGGTAGCAGCAACAGACAGCATCATATCCGAAATATTGCCCGGCCGAGGTTTCCGACTCTCACACACCGAAGCAGAAATGCAGAAAAAGCATGAGCTCAGCTACAAAAACGCAACATCGCCGCTTGCATATGCATCGCTCGTCAACCGCGTCTTCTCTGACAGCATAATGTCCCACCGGTCGCAGTCTTTCATAATACAGTTAATGTACGACTGCAACACCGGAATGTCCCGGATAGCTGCGGGGTTGCCGGACAGCGTGGCATTCGCTCACCGCACCGGTTCCGGCTATGTGAATGAGCGCGGCGAAGTTGTGGCGGTAAACGACGGCGGCTATGTAAGCCTGCCCGACGGCCGCGCCTACTCTATAGCCATACTCGTGAAAGACTATGCCGGTCCTCAGGAAGATGCAGAAAAAGTCATTTCCGAAATTTCTAAAACAATATATAAATATATATCAGATTATGGCATGCAGCATTGATTTCATTGAATTTGTCTGCGATGCCCTCGCCCCTTTGGGCGAGGTGTGCAGCCGCAAAATGATGGGAGAATACGTGATTTACGTAAACGGAAAATGCGTTATCACAGCCTGCGACAATACGGCATACATAAAACAGCTGCCTTGCGTAGCCGACATTATGGCCGATGCAGAAACCGGATGCCCGTACAAAGGCGCGAAAGAAGCCTACATTCTGGATTTTTCAGACCGTAGAAAAGTTCTTGACGCCATTGCTATACTATGGGATGACCTTCCATTCCCGAAACCGCAGAAAAAGCCGCAGAAATAACAAATGGACTGCACTATAGAAACCCCTCGGCTGCTTCTTCGTCTATGGAAAGCATCAGACTTGCCGCTATTTGCAGCAATTAATGCAGACGAGAGGGTTATGGAGCACTTTCCACGCACACTATCACAAGAGGAGTCCGATGCTTTTGCTGAACGCATCGTTGCTGAATTCAAAGCATTCGGATGGGGACTTTATGCCGTAGAGCTGAAAAGCACCGCCCGCTTCATAGGATATTGCGGCTTCCATAATTTCAGCTTTGAAGCGGAATTCTCACCCGGCGTAGAGATCGGGTGGCGTCTTGGCCATGCCCATTGGCATCACGGCTACGCCACAGAAGCCGCGCTAGCATGTCTGGAGTACGCTCGCAGCAAACAATTGCTCGACCGCATATACTCGTTCACATCCACATTGAACCGCCGCTCAGAACGAGTAATGGAAAAAATAGGGATGGAGCGGCAAGGCACATTCAAGCATCCCCTACTCCCGGAGTCACATCCGCTCCAAAAACACGTATTGTACAGAATCGACCTGTAATGCACAGCATAAACAAAAAGCACCCCGAGGCTTCTCGTCTCGGGGCGCTTCGCTTATAAAGCTAATATTATTCAGCTGCGGGAGCTTCAGCTGCGGGAGCTTCGGCAGCAGGAGTTTCAACAACTTCTGCTTTCTTGCCGCGCGAACGACGTGTCTTCTTGCCTTTTCCGGCTGCAGTGCTTTCTTTAAGCATAGCTTCGTTGTAGTCTACAAGCTCGATAAAGCACATCTTAGCATTGTCGCCGAGACGGTTTCCGGTCTTGAGAATACGAGTGTAGCCACCGGGACGGTCGGCAATTTTCGGACCGACTTCCTTGAAGAGTTCCTTGACTGCCTCCTTGTGGTTAAGACGGCTGAAGACCAGACGCCAGTTCTGCATGTTATATTCCTTGCCGCGGTTAAGCAGGGGCTCAGCAAAAACGCGGAGAGCTTTGGCCTTGGCGAGCGTGGTGAAGATTCGCTTGTGGAGAATCAACGACGCCGTCATATTCGAAAGCATAGCGTCGCGGTGGGCGTGCTTGCGGCCGAGGTGGTTGAATTTCTTATTATGTCTCATCGTTAGTGTTTACTCTTTGTCTAATTTATATTTGGAGATGTCCATTCCGAACGACAGGCCGAGGCTCGTAAGGAGTTCTTCAAGCTCTGTCAACGACTTCTTGCCGAAGTTGCGGAATTTGAGCAGGTCGTTCTTGTTGAAGACCACAAGTTCGGCGAGCGTTTCCACTTCTGCGCTCTTGAGGCAGTTGAGGGCACGCACGCTCAGGTCCATGTCGACGAGTTTGCTCTTAAGGAGCTGTCGCATGTGGAGCACTTCTTCATCGAACTCTTCATTTTCCACGCTTTCACTCACTTCCAGCGTAATCTTCTCATCAGAGAAAAGCATAAAGTGGTAAATCAGGATTTTGGCAGCCTCTTTCAAGGCATCCTTCGGGAGGATTGAGCCGTCGGTCGTGATTTCGAGAGTGAGTTTATCGTAGTCGGTCTTTTGATCGACACGGAAGTTTTCGACTGTGTACTTCACGTTTTTGATAGGCGTGTAGATGGAGTCGATTGCTATCTGGTCGATGGCATCGTTGGCGCTGCGGTTTTCATCGGCAGGCACCCACGAGCGACCTTTGTTAATTGTAAGCTCAATTGTGAAGCTTGCGCCGGGATCCAAGTGGCAAATCACAAGGTCGGGATTGATTACCTCAAATCCCGTGAGCACCTTGCCGATGTCTCCGGCCTTGAACTCTTCCTGACCCGAAATTGTGATGGTAGCCTTTTCGAATTCAGTTTCTTCGACAACACGCTTGAGATTGACCTGCTTAAGGTTAAGGATTATGTTCGTGACATCTTCCTTAACGCCTGCAATGGTATCGAATTCGTGGCGGACGCCGTCAATTTTAATCGAGGAAATAGCAAAGCCTTCGAGAGAAGACAGCAGTACTCGACGGAGAGCGTTGCCCACAGTGATGCCATAGCCGGGTTCCAAAGGCTTGAACTCAAACTTGCCGTAGAAATTGTCGGCTTCCAACATGAGGACCCTGTCGGGTTTTTGGAATGCTAAAATAGCCATGGATCTTGCGTTTATAGATTATTACTTAGAGTAGAGCTCGACGATGAGCTGCTCCTTGATGTTTTCGGGGATGTCCTCGCGTGCGGGCACATGAAGGAACTTACCGGCCTTTGTGGCCTCGTCCCACTCAATCCAAGGATATTTGCTGTGGTTGAAACCTGCAAGATGATCGGCGATAACTTCAAGAGACTTGCTCTTTTCGCGGACGCCGACAACGTCGCCGGGTTTAACCTGATAGGAAGCGATGTTCACTACTCCGCCATTGACTGTGATGTGGCAGTGCAGAACGAGCTGACGGGCAGCTGCACGTGTCGGGGCAATGCCCAGACGGTATACAACGTTGTCAAGACGGCTTTCGAGAAGCTGAAGCAGAATTTCACCGGTGATACCCTTCATCGAACTTGCACGCTCGAAAAGGTTGCGGAACTGCTTTTCAAGTACGCCGTAGGTGTACTTGGCTTTCTGCTTCTCACGCAGCTGAACGCCATATTCCGACGTTTTGCGGCGCTTGTTCTGGCCGTGCTGGCCGGGGGGGTAGTTGCGGCGCTGGAGGGTCTTGTCCTCTCCGAAGATGGGCTCGCCGAACTTGCGTGCTATTTTGGTCTTGGGACCTATGTATCTTGCCATTTTGTTTAAAATCAGTTTTGAGCGGTACCGTTCCTTTGGGCTAACGCCGTCGTCTGTGCAGCCGCGACCATAGAGAGGTGATGAAAATATGGTCTATTCACTCGGAAGGTGTCCTGATATTGTCCGTGCCGGCTATCTCGGCCGTTTTCTGCCGGAAGCTCCGCTGGCACCGCTCGGTTTTAATTGATATGAGGGGTTGATTTAGAAACTAAAAGCTGAAAGCAGAGGGTCGCCCTTGCCGTATGGCGGAAGACTCCGGCACACGGCGAGGCGCCAACTGATTTTTAAACTCTTCTGCGTTTGGGAGGACGGCATCCGTTGTGGGGCAGCGGAGTAACGTCTACGATTTCGACTACTTCGATGCCTGCACCATGTATGGTACGGATAGCGGACTCACGGCCGTTGCCGGGGCCCTTGACGTATGCCTTCACTTTACGCAGACCGAGGTCATAAGCAACCTTAGCGCAATCCTGAGCGGCCATCTGGGCTGCATAAGGAGTGTTTTTCTTGCTGCCGCGGAAGCCCATCTTGCCGGCGCTCGACCAGGATATTACCTGTCCTTCGCTGTTGGCTAAGCACACGATGATATTGTTGAATGAGGAATGTACGTGAAGCTGGCCTTCAGCGCCAACTTTGACGTTACGCTTCTTTGCTGCGACTGTCTTTTTTGCCATAATATCCTATTATTTAGTAGCTTTCTTCTTGTTAGCAACGGTTTTTTTGCGGCCTTTGCGTGTACGGGCATTGTTCTTTGTGCTCTGACCACGCACGGGCAACCCATTGCGATGGCGGATGCCGCGGTAGCAGCCGATGTCCATCAGGCGCTTGATGTTCAGCTGGATCTCGCTGCGAAGGTCGCCCTCCACTTTGTATCCGGCGCCGATTACTTCACGTACTGCGGCTGCCTGTGCGTCGGTCCAGTCTTTTACTTTGATGTTCACGTCCACTCCGGCCTTCTCTAGGATGGTCTTTGCAGAGCTTCGGCCGATGCCGAAGATATATGTCAAGGCGATTTCACCTCTTTTGTTTTGGGGGAGGTCAACTCCCACGATACGTACTGCCATGTTTGTTTCTTCTTAGTTGTTGCAAAAATAGCAAGAATTATCCTTGACGCTGTTTGTACTTAGGGTTTTTCTTGTTGATAACGTAGAGACGACCCTTGCGACGCACGATCTTGCTGTCCGGGGTGCGTTTTTTGATTGAAGCTCTTACTTTCATATCTCTTAGTGTTTCTGTTTATTTGTAGCGGAATGCAATACGGCCTTTGCTTAGGTCGTAGGGCGACATCTCCACTCGCACTTTATCGCCGGGAAGGATTTTGATGTAGTGCATGCGCATCTTACCGGAAATGTGTGCGGTGATTTCGTGGCCGTTCTCGAGTTCTACGCGGAACATTGCGTTGCTCAGAGCCTCCACTATGGTGCCGTCTTGTTCTATTGCTGACTGTTTTGCCATATATCGTGTGTTAAATAAATCTATCCTGAAGCGCTTCGCTTATATAGTCGAATGTCGTGAGCACCTGCGGCTCGTCGTCTACCATAGCTATGGTATGCTCATAATGGGCTGAAGGTTTGCGGTCGCGGGTGCGGCATGTCCAACCGTCGCGTTCAATAATTATATTGCGGCTGCCCTTGTTTATCATGGGCTCTATGCATATGCACATGCCGTTGCGGAGCACAGGACCGATACCGCGGCGACCATAGTTGGGAACCTCAGGTTCCTCGTGCATGGACTTGCCGATGCCGTGGCCGCACATTTCGCGTACCACGCTGTAGCCCCGGTGTTCGCAGTAGGTCTGCACCGCATTCGCTATATCGCCGATGCGGCTGCCGACTTTTGCGGCGCGTATACCGGCATAGAGCGATTCCTTGGTGGTGCGGCACAAATCGAGCACTTTCTCGTCCACTTCGCCGACAGCGAAAGTGTAGCAAGAGTCCCCCATAAAGCCGTTGAGTTCCACCACAAGATCCGTGCCGACAATATCTCCTTCACGCAACGCATAGTTTGAAGGAAATCCGTGCACTACCACATCATTCACTTCTATGCACAACGTGCCGGGAAAACCTTGGTAGCCTAAACAGGCAGGACGGCCACCATTGTCAAGGATAAACTCCTTGGCAATGATGTCGAGCTTGCGTGTCGTGACACCGGGAGCTATCCAGCGTGCCACCTCGCCCAACGTACGCGACGTCAAATCCGAGGCTGCTTTTACCAGCTGAATCTCATCGGGTGTCTTCAGGTAAATCATTTAATCTGACTTTGGGCTGTTAATAAGCCTGACCGGTGGTGCGACCCTTAATCTTGCCCTCTTTCATAAGGCCGTCATAATGGTGCATCATCAGATGAGACTCTATCTGCATGAGTGTGTCGAGCACAACACCTACCATAATCAGCAGCGATGTGCCGCCGAAGAACTGGGCGAAATTCTGGCTGATGCCGAACCAGCGCGCAAATGCGGGCAGGATGGCGACAATGCCAAGGAAAAGAGAGCCGGGAAGGGTGATACGGCTCATGATGGTGTCGAGATACTCAATTGTGGCTTTGCCGGGTTTCACTCCGGGAATAAACCCGTTGTTGGCCTTCATGTTCTCTGCAATGTCCTTCGGACGCACCGTTATGGCAGTGTAGAAATACGTGAACGCAACGATAAGAATGAAGAACACGACGTTGTACCAGAAGCTGTTGATGTCGCCGAAAGCAGCCATGAATCCGGAATTACCGCCACGGAAACCCGCAACAGTGATAGGAATGAACATGATTGCCTGAGCGAAGATTATGGGCATCACGCCTGCTGCATTCACCTTCAGGGGAATGTAGTTGCGCGCGCCGCCGTACTGGCGGTTGCCCACAATGCGCTTGGCATACTGCACAGGCACCTTGCGCGTGCCCTGTACAAGCAGCACTGCGCCCACCGTAACAGCGAAAAGAAGCACGATTTCAACAAGGAACATCACCAGACCACCCTGGCTGCCGGTGCTACCGGGCAGACGGCTGGTGAACTCGAAGAACAATGCTCCCGGAAGACGGGCTATAATACCCACAAGGATGATGAACGAAATGCCGTTGCCTATTCCGCGATCAGTGATGCGCTCGCCAAGCCACATAATGAACATAGCACCGGCAGCAAGGATAATCGTGAGATAGAGTACGGTCCAGAAACCGAACACCATGGGAGCGGTGCCGTTGCTGGCGCTGTTCACCTGCACCTGCAGATTTATCAGATAGGCGGGAGCCTGCAGGCAAAGAATCAGCACTGTAAGATAACGGGTGTACTGGTTCAGTTTCTGCCGTCCGCTTTCACCCTCACGCTGCATCTTCTGGAAAGAGGGCAGAATCATGCCACATAGCTGAATCACAATCGAAGCCGTGATGTATGGCATGATGCCGAGGGCAAAAATGGAAGCCTGAGAGAAGGCTCCGCCGGAGAACATGTCGAGGAGCTGCATAAGGCCACTTTTGTTGGTAAAGTTGGCCAATGCGTCAATTGCTGCCGGCGATATGCCCGGCAGCACCACATAACAGCCCAGGCGGTACACAAGTACCAGCCCGAGCGTTACGAGGAGACGCTTGCGCAGCTCTTCGATAGTCCAAATATTCTTGAGTGTTTCGACAAATCTCATTACGCTTCAAGTTTATTGACGGAGCCTCCGGCAGCCTCGATAGCAGCCTGTGCGGCTTTCGAGAATGCATGTGCTTCGACGTTGATAGCGCGGGTAATCGTGCCGACGCCGAGAATCTTAACCAGCTGGTTGCGATTCGCGAAGCCTGCGGCACGGAGCTCCTCAAGACCGATCTTTTCAAGATTCTTGGCCTCTGCGAGCTGCTGGAGGATAGCCAGATTCACGGGCTTGTACTCCACACGGTTGATATTTTTGAAACCGAATTTGGGAAGACGGCGCTGCAGGGGCATCTGACCGCCTTCAAAACCTACTTTATGCTTATAGCCCGAACGCGACTTAGCTCCCTTATGACCGCGGGTCGATGTGCCTCCTTTGCCAGAACCGGGACCGCGGCCGATACGGGTCTTACGCTGTACGGAGCCCACAGCGGGCTGCAAATTACTTAAATCCATAGTCATTGAATGTTTAAGCGTTGGTCACTTCTACCAAATGACGAACTGTGTTTACCATACCCATCACGCTGGGGGTGTCTTCCTTAACCACCGTGTGGTTCATTTTCCTGAGACCGAGAGCGTCGAGCGTGCGCTTCTGCACTGCGGGACAATTTATACGGCTCTTGATTTGCTTTATCTTGATCTGTGCCATTGGTGGTTTAGCCTTTGAATACTTGTTCGACACTGATGCCACGGTTCTGCGCGATTTGCGCGGGCGAACGCATCTCGCCGAGAGCGGCGATAGTGGCTTTAACGAGGTTGTGGGGGTTCGACGAACCTTTGCTCTTAGCAAGCACGTCGGTGATGCCCACACTTTCAAGCACGGCACGCATAGCACCACCGGCTTTCACACCGGTACCATGCGATGCAGGCTTGAGGATGATGCGCGAGCCGCCGAATTTAGCAATCTGCTCGTGGGGTATAGTGCCTTTGTGCACCGGCACGCGGATGAGGTTCTTTTTAGCAGCCTCAACGCCTTTGGCGATAGCAGCCTGAACTTCGTTGGCTTTGCCGAGACCCCAGCCTACGATGCCGTTTTCATTGCCGACAACGACGATGGCTGCAAAGGTGAACGCACGGCCACCCTTGGTGACCTTGGTTACGCGGTTGATGGCAACGAGACGATCCTTGAGGTCGAGGTCGTTGGTAGTCTTTACGCGGTTATTCATTGCTTTTGCCATAGATTTTAGAATTTAAGTCCGCCGTTGCGAGCAGCATCAGCAAGGGATTTCACACGACCGTGGAACAGATAGCCGTTACGGTCGAACACCACTTTGGTGATGCTCTTTTCCTGAGCCAGACGGGCAATTTCCCTGCCCACGCGGTCGGCGCCGGCCTTGTTGCAGCCGGCCTTCTCGCCACTCTTGGAAAGAGCCAGGGTGGAAGCGGCGGCCAGCGTCGTGCCTGTGGCATCATCCACGATCTGGGCGTAGATATGCAGATTGGAACGGTAGACAACCAGACGCGGACGTTCAGGCGTGCCGGAAATCTTCTTCCGGATACGAACCTTGCGGCGCTTACGGGTTTCGTTCTTGGAAAGTATCATGACTATGCCCCTGCTACTTGCCCTTGGCGCCGGACTTGCCGGCCTTGCGGCGGATAATTTCGGTTTCGTACTTGATGCCCTTGCCCTTGTAAGGTTCAGGCTTGCGGATGCGGCGGATGCGGGC
>OFGE01000298.1_pt1 | contig 56419 bp, 55 predicted proteins | sample 1521681 | NCBI WGS metagenome assembly OFGE01 (sample SAMEA3504093, study PRJEB24116) | mouse gut metagenome | biome: mouse gut; feature: mouse-associated habitat; material: faeces | place: Denmark | collected 2011 | reverse complement strand
TCACTGGAAGGACCGAAATACATCCGGTGATAAGAATCCCCGAAAGTTCTAAGATTACGGAAAGTAGCTATCAGAATCTCACTGTTATAACGATCGGCATAACATCCGGAGAAAGCCTTCCGATATCCCTCCGCATCCCGCGTCTCCGGTTGTACCAACTGGTATACATTCCCGTTCCTGGCATTCTCTGCAAAGAACTCTTCACAAGCCGTTACCACTCTCTCCCACCGTTTCCGCTCATAATTGCCATACCACACCATCTTGTCGATATCCTCCGCCGGTATCTTGCCGACATTGCCTGCTACGGGGCTACAAGCCTCCAAATAAGGTTGATTCGCATTAAAAAGCGGACTGGCTGCCAGCAAAAGCACCCTGACCTTCAATCCCAATGCAGCAGCTTTGGTAAAACGCCCGTCATCTACGGCAGCTACCCGCCATGGCAATTTATTAGCTGCATCGTCACATAAGTTTATAATAAATTCGACTGTTTTCTCGAATGTCTTTCTTGAAAAGTCCACTTCCAAGCTATTAGATGCGTCTATAGAAGAATAAAGCAGAGGAACTCCTCCAAAATGACGTAGCAATTCATGATACTGACAAGCAATAATCATCTGCGCCTCCCCTTTACGTACATTCTTTTCCGCTTCGGTCATATCAGGAACACGGTCTACATTCTCAATATACAGATATGCTTTACGAATCCCCCTCCATGTCAAATCCTGATTGGGATAAAATCCCATCTTCGTACCTGATGTTCCATTCTCTGTCTCCGCACTATACGAACCGTTATAATAAGTCGGATAAACACCTCCCCAATTACAATGTGAATTCATGATATCCGTCAATGCGTCCAAATTGTCCCAACCCAGCTTGTTTCCTGCCTGCTGATGTTCAAAATTTCCGTCATTTGCATGTACGGTCAACCCCGTGCGGAGTGTTGCATAGGCCGAGTTCAACGCCCGGTCTGCATAAAGTTTTGAAGAAAATATAGTGTCAATCGTCACATCCACTCCCGGCGCTACAATATCCGGCTTCACCAGATTCGTCTCCCGCGTATACCCTCTCCCCGAGAAATCCGCATAAGCAAACGTCAGCCCATTATACGCCCCCACCGTAATCACCCTCCCCGCCGTAGACGGAATCGTAAGCGTCGTCTGCTCTGTCGGGAACAAAAAACCGGTCCCTCGGTTCAGCACATTCTCACTGGGCAGCCACAGCTCATATGCCCCCGCCACCACCTTTTGGGGCCTTAAAATCAACCTCCACACTCCGCTGTCCACATAAGTCTCCCTTGGAAGCATATCAATAAAAATCTCCTGCGCAGTACTGTAAGGACTAGGCTCCCCATAATACAGTAATATCTCCGTCTGCCCCACTGTAAACCTCTGCGGCCCCAGAATCTCCTGAATCGGCCCCACCGTAACCCCCGCAGGGGTCATCAGGGAAATATCCACCACATCCGTATACTCTTTCCATATCTGTATACTAAACGCAGGCTGGTTACTCTGTACTGCCAGTTGTATAATCTCCTCTCTCCCTTCCCTCAATACTCCCGACGTATGCCCAGCACTGGCAGCCTCATTACCAGTGCCAATACAGATACAGCTCTTCCAGATATTTGAGATATCGTCAATAAACCTCTCCAACAGCGAAGTTCCGTCATGAGAACCATAAGTATTTCCAAAACTGATATTCACAGCTACAGGCATACGAAATTCCAATGCCTTTCTAACCACATAATCAATCCCCTGCATAAGCTCCGTTGTCCTGGGGAACCCCTCCTGCTTCGGGTTCCCAAGCTTTACGACTAACAATTCACTTCTCGGAGCAACCCCGGCATAAAGCCCGTTACTGTTTCTGCCGTTTCCGGCTGCAACCCCGGCCACCGCCGTCCCATGCCCGGAGGTATCCATACTTGGCACAATCCTTCTTCTGCCCTCCAGCGTCGTCTGCTCAAGGGCATCATTAATCTGCTCTGCCGTATACTCCGCCCCAATCCCATACCCCTTTGGAGGAATCCTGCCCTCGCCGGGTGCAAGCGACTGGTCCCACAGGGCGCGAATCCTGGTCGTCCCGTCCTCATTCCGGAAATCTGCGTTCTCATACTCAATTCCAGAATCGATAATCCCAACCAAAACATTTTGTCCATACAACGAAAGACGGGTATCCTGCACCGCATTGATACAGGATACCCGTCTCCCATTTACAACCTCAAAAAATAATCGCTTCGGTTTTTCAATATACTCAATCTCAGGAATCTGCGTCAGCGCATCAATGTCCGACTCCCGAACCGTAATGATCGCATACTCATTCTGAAGTTCCACCACATTAGACGCCAACTCCCTCACTGCCTCAAGGTTTCCCGAATATTTCACTATCAGGTCCCATACTCTCTCTTCCGGGTCATACCCCACCTCCAACTCCAATGACTTTTCCCGCTCTTCCTGTGTTGCATCCAATGCCAAGTTTAATAAATTTTCAATTTTCTGGCTTGCCATATCAACCCTTCTTCACACAAATATTTTCCACAGTTCCATTTTCACCTATCCGGTAATTTACACTGTAATGTATTCCAAAGAACGCCAGTCTTATTCCCTATTCCTTAAAAATATTTGCCTGTCTCGCCTTTATCTCCCATTTGCCGGAATAATACCTTTAAATTACTTTTTCAGAAAATCGAACCCAAGATACGGGGCAATCTCTACGGGAATGAAGTATCCCCTCTCATACCGGCATACGGGACACATAGGCGGAACCATTTTCCCGGACTGGATATGCCCGCAGTTCATGCACATCCACTGCCCCTCTGTATCCCGCTCAAAATACTTGTTCTGCTCCAACAACTCCGCCAGTTTCCTAAACCTCCTGCCGTGAACCGCTTCCACCTCCGCAATCTGGTAAAATGCAGACGCTGCCTCCAAAAATCCTTCTTCCTTCGCCACATTTCCAAACGCCTGATACACATCATCCGCCTCTTCCATCTCATTGTGCTCCGCCTTCTTCAGCAATTTCACAACATCATCAAAATGATCCACCGGATATCCGCCCGAAATCTCAATCGTCGTTCCCGACAGGTTCTTTAGCAAATCATAATACCTTTCCGCATGGGCGCGCTCCTGGTCAGCCGTAAATAAAAACACCTGCTGAATGGAATAAAGCCCCTGTTTCTTTGCCGCATCCGCAGCAAACGTATACCGATTCCTTGCCTGGCTCTCCCCGGCAAACGCCCGCATTAGATTCTCTCTCGTCTTACTCGCCTGAAATTCAACCGCCATGTCACATTCTCCTTTTTATTTTCTGAGAACCGCCAAACATCACAGATATAATCCTACGGTTCCCCTGTACTCCTTTAGTATGTGACACAAAAGCCAAATTATGCAGCCTCCGGCCCGACTCCCTCAAAAAGAAATCAGTTGAACCCGATAATCCGCCTCGCCACGCTGTACACAAGCGACGAAATCTTCCGCCCGGACTTTCCAGGTATATTCATGGTCTGCCCGAGAATCCCATAACGTATCTTAACATACGCCTTAAAATCCTTCATTTTCAGATACTTCCACAATTCCCGTTTCTTCTCAATATTTTCCTTCGTCTTAGAACGAATCAGAATAATCGAAGAAACCGTCATCATAATCGCCAGATAATTGACCATGTACTGCCTTAATTTCTTGCTGGAAATCTTCTTCAACTCATACATATCAATCATAGTCTTGGTAACAAAAATCTGCTGGTCAGCCCTTGCAATCATGTTCTTCTCATTCACCGACTGGTCGTCCCTGCCGATAAAATACCGATAGAAATCCACATCCAGATAATAAATCTTCCGTACATGGGGCAGCGGGTAATACACATAAATATTATCCACATAAAAGGTATGCTTAGGCAGCCTTAACTGAATCAGTTTCAGCAAATCCGTACGGTAAATCACAGAATGCATCAGGATATACTGGTCCAGACGGAAATGCCCCATATCATCCCACCTGAAAATCTCATCCTGAGGCAGCGCATTGCGGTAATGGACACATTTCTTATGGGACGCGCCCACCTTCTCGTAGACAAAATTCGATATCAGCATATCAATCTGCTCACCCTCATCGTCAAGGTTGCGAAGCAGCGTCAAGATTCTGCACAACGCCTCTTCGTCTACCCAGTCGTCGCTGTCCACCACTTTAAAATATTTCCCCCGGGCAGCGCCAAGCCCCTCGTTGACCGCATCTCCATGGCCGCCGTTTTCTTTATCTATCACCCGGACAACTCCGGGGTATTTTTCCATATATTCGTGGGCGATTTCAGACGTACGATCCGAAGAACCGTCGTTTACGATGAGAATCTCGACCTCATCCCCGCCAGGCAGGATACTTTCAATCGCCCGCTCCATATAATCCTGTGAATTGTAACACGGGATTGCAAATGAAATATACTTCATTACCTTCTTTCCTCCTACTACAATCATACACACACAGAATATTCCAGAAAATCCCAGAATAATTCCATGCTTTGCTTAGTATAAATCATTTTCGTATTTTTTCCAACCTATTCACGGCAAAATCTTCCATATATCCTTGTTCATAATTTGTTCATTCATCTTTCAAAAAACCTTCATTTCTTCAACACGGTTTCTTCACAGGTCTGGCTTATACTAAATTCATCGAAGTAATTCGAGACGAGATACAGACCATTTACTGATAGTTTTAAACTATTTTTGATTAAACTTTTTCATAATACATGCCGGGCATTGCGTATAGCAGTGACCCGGCATCCTCCCTTTTTACAGGGTCATTCCCCTGATTTCAAATCTTTTTTTTCCATCTCCGCCTGCCCCATCCGTTTCTTCTTTGCGCCTGACATGCCCCTTCTGCGGCCGCATCCGTTTCTCCCTGCGCCATGTATCCAGATACAGATTCCTCGCGCCCCTAAGCAGCCATGGCAGCAGTTCCTCCCCTGCAGTCTCGATCGAACAGAACGCCCTGAGAAATGTCTCCTGCATCAAATCCTCCGAAAGCCTATGGTCATGACAGAGAGAATAGAGATACAGATAGACTGCTTTTTCTTCCCATACTTCACACTCTTTATTTGTTTAACGAATTCTCCCCGAAAATGTTACACAAATCTTTAAAAAAATCTACAGCGCCCCTGAAATTATACCCAAAAGGCGCGCCGTAATCCATGCCCCTGTCGGGGCGGGCGGACTATCATCCGATAAGGTATACCCGAAGGGCGCACCGTAATCCATGCCCTTCGGGCGGGTTGACTTCGTCAAATAAGGTATAGTATAATACCCCCAAAACATGCGAAACGAGGTGATTCCCATGCTGCACATAGCAATCTGCGACGACGAAGAAACAACCGTCAAATCCAACGCCCTGATCACACAAGAATGCCTGAACGAATCTGGCTTTGCCGGAGAAATCCACACCTATACCAAAAGCGATAATCTTCTGTACGATATCACGGAAGACCGTTTCTTCTATGACCTGATCCTCTTAGATATCGAGATGCCGGGTCCCTCCGGCATGGAGCTTGCAGCCGCCGTCAAGCCTTTCCTTCCCGATGTGAAGATTATCTTTATCACGTCCCACATTGAGTATGCCATAGACGCTTTCGAGCTGTCAATCTTCCGCTATGTGCCCAAAAATGATATCGGGAAACGCCTTCGTCTGGCAATCACTGACGCCCTGAAATTACTTGCGTTAGAAGAGGGAAAGACCTATACCATAAAGGCCGGCAGCCGTCTTGAACGGATTCCCTATAAGGATATCCTTTACCTTGAACGCGACGGGAAAAATGTAAACATCGTCACCGCCGCCGGTACGTCCAAAGTACGCCGCTCCTTACAGCAAGTCTATGAAGAACTCGGCTCCGAAGAATTCATCTTCATTGACCGCGGCTGTATCGCCAACCTCATACACATCATGCAGATAAATTCCGGCATGGCAGTATTAAAAAACGGAACTGCCCTCCCTGTCAGCCGTTCTCATTTGCAGGAAGTCAAAGAGCAGATCAACCGTTACTGGGGGATGCATCTATGACAGGCTTTATGATGATATTTTCAACCATTGCCTCCGACAGCCTGCGCGCCGCAGTCTGCTTCTACTTCATCCACAGGCTTCTTAGCGCAGGACGCCCGAAAGCAGCCGAAATCCTGGCCGGGTCGGCGGGTATCGCCGTAATCACAGCCGGTATCTATTCTCTAAGCAATACGGCTGCGGTTCCTTTTTACCAATTAGCGCTGGTCATCCTCTGGACGGCCTTATGCGCCAGCCGGATGCAGGAAGCAGAGATACGGATGTGCCTGTTCATCAGCATTTTCTATAAGATTGCCGTTACCTTCTGGCAGTTTTTGATATGGGCAGGCATGGGAATCCTGCTTAAATCCAATATTTTTGTAATAAGCGCTCCTCTCAACATCCATTGGGCTGCATGGGCCTTGAATCTGCTCCTGATACTGCTTACATTTTTCGTAATTAGGAAGCCGGAAATGACCGGACAGGAGGCGTTCCGTCTGGCTTCTGCTATCGCGCTTACCGGATTTCTCGCCGTCGTTACACTGGGGAATCAGACCATACTCCCCATCCCTGACGACACGCTCTATATGTGGGTGATTCTGTCCGTCATCCTGATGATGTCCGTACTGGTACTCAATCTCAACCGCCAGTATGTAATGGAAAAAGAGCTTGCCAGGTTGAAATCCGGCCAGGCTGAACTTTTAGAACGGGACTATACGGCGCTGAACCGCAGTTACACTGTGAATGCAAAATTGTTCCATGATTTTCATAACCACATGGGCACGCTGCGGCAATTCCTTGCCCGTGAAGACTATGCAGAGGCGGTAGAATATCTGGACAATCTCTGGGAGCCGCTTCGGGAGATGGCGGATACGGTATGGACAGGAGATACCGCCATCGACTATCTGATTAACAGCAAAATGGCGGCGGCTTCAGAAAAACGGATACGGATGGATGTGCAGGTGGAATTTCCCCGCAATACCAATATCCGCAGCGCTGACCTCTGCGCCATTCTTGGAAACCTGTTGGACAATGCTTTAGAAGCAGCAGGCAATGTTTCCGTACCGGAACAACGCTTCGTCTCCCTGACCATACGGCGCATCCATCAGATGATCGTCATAAAGACAGAGAACTCCTATGACGGGGAAATTCAGGTAAAAGACGGGACGCTCCTGACCACGAAGACGGAGCATGGCTTGCATGGCTGGGGCTTAAAGAGCGCGCAGACTGCCGCCGGAAAATATGACGGCATGGTGCAGACCTCCTATGACGGCAGCCTGTTCCGGGCAGTCGCTACACTCTCCTATAAGGGGATCGGATAAAAATTTCATGGACAAAAACCTACCGTTTGCGGACACTTTGGCAGACGGTAGGTTTTTCAGTTATACTTTGTTACACAAACAAAGTTGAAATCATTCATTCAAGCAAGGAGGACTTTATCATGCGTCACATTTATATCCGAAGTTTTATCGCTCTCATCTGGCTGGCCGCCGCAATCTACTGTGGAATTTCCGGTAATCTGGAAATGACCGGTCTATACCTGATCCTTGGCGGTGTTTTCCTGTTTTCCGCCCGAACCATGTGGAAGAAGAAAAAAGAACAGGACAAAGGAGAAAAATAGTATGAACCGCCCACCATTGTTATCGCTCCAAAACCTTCGGGCATGGTATCGCCCGGGAAAGCATATACTGACTGATTTTTCCATAGAAATCAACGCCCATGAAGCGATTGGGCTAATCGGGCTGAACGGCGCCGGAAAGACCACCTTCCTGAACCTGCTCTCCGGTCTGCATCCACATTTTCATGCAGACCAGATTCTGGTGGACGGATGCGAATCCACATTCCGGAACCCGGATTTCAAGCTGCGCCGCTATACCGTCTTTGCAGAAGACCACTCCTTTCAGTACTTTACGTTTTGGGAATATCTGTCCTATGTATTCGCGGCGTATGGGCAGAAGATTCCTGACATATCCTGTCTCGTCGAAGGATTCCATTTCGGGGAGTATACGGAAATGCTGCTAAAGGATTTGTCGATGGGCAATCAGAAGAAGGCTTTCTTAATCACTGCATTTGCATTGAAGCCAGAGCTTCTTCTTCTTGACGAACCGGTAAACGGACTGGACTTTGCCAGTACGGAGTATTTGTACCAGTTGATTGCCGGTTATAAAGAACATGGAACCGTCCTGTTTTCTTCCCACATATTAGAAAGCGTCACCCTGACCTCTGACCGGGTGCTGGTTTTGGAAAACGGAAAAATACAGAAGAATTTTGGACAAGAAGAAATCGATACAGCAAAAATCAGGGAGGCGCTGCATGAAGAAACACATTTATAAAGCATTTGCAAAGAAATTATTCGGGGCAAGGTATGAAAGGCTCGGCAAGACGGTTTTTACCGAAATCATCTTATTCTACAGCCTGCATATTACCGGACTTCAGGTCAGGATTGCCCCGTCCGTCCTGTATGTGATGACCACCGTATTTACCGCCGGGATTATGTGGCAGGCTCTTTCCTCCTCCGACCACGCGGGACAGCTGAAACATATGCTGATGCTCCCGTTCGTTGGAAAGGAGTTTATCTCTGGCTATGTGGGGATGCTGGGCATTTATACGCTCATTACGAAAACTACAATGCTCTGGTCTGCTGTGTTTGCTGTCTCTGACCGCAATCTGCCGGAACTGATTGTGAGCGTACTTTGCGCGCTGAATGGGGTCTTCCTTCCAAGCCTTATATTTGTTCTTTTAAGAAATATGGATGCTTACAGGTTCTTTCTCCCATTGCATCGTGTTTTCGCAAAACCATTCTATATGGGGCAGTCATCCGGTAGGCAGTCCCCTTGGCAGACTGTCCATGCAGCAAGGCTGACGCCCCAGAAGAGCGGCTGTGCATACATGTGGAAATACTTCTTCCGCTATCTGACGGCACATAAAAACTACCTTGTCAACACTGCCGCCATGTGCGGGATTGCCTGTGTGCTTCCATTACTGTTCGGCAATACAGAGCCGGGATTCATACTGCCAATCGGCCTTGGGATTCTCTCCATGAACACACCCCTGTGCACCCTGCTCTCCTGCGACCCTTCGCTCAATCAGGCGGTTCGTTTTCTGCCCGGACAGAAACGATTATTCTGTGTCTCATACTGTGTCTTTATCTTCGGCGTGAATCTGTCAGTAGATATCATCTTCCTGTTAAGCCTTGCCGCCCGGTTGGGAAGTCTCGGTATGGATGCCTTCCTCATGGCAGTCTTCTTCGCACTGCAGGGCGCAGTCGGTTCTGTCTGGTTAGAATGGTCCTATCCAATCAAGAACTGGAAAATTGAAAGCGACCTCTGGCATCATCCGAGGAAATATATCGTACCTGCGGCTCTTGTTTTAATCGCAGGATTGTTGGGAACCGTGCCATGGTTCTTGTATATCCTATATGGAATTTTAGGAATTGAAATCCTTGCCGTAAGATGTTCTTTTGAAGGATAGCTGTCCTTTTGCGGCTATCCCTTTAAAAATTCGCTGAACTCCTTCAACTCTTTTTTCTTCTCTTCCGAAAGGCTGTTAAATTCTATATTCTCAACTGCTCCCTCAAGCGCGTAGAGATGTACCAGGCATACGTTCGGGTATGCCATTTTCAGCTTCAAAAATGCCTGTTTTGCACCCGACTCAGCCAGTTTCTCAGGAGAATCAATTCCGACCGATGTCAGCTTCTTTGCCATCTCCTTGCCAATGTTCCTCATAGATGTTAATTCCGCCATTTTTCTCCCTCCTGCCGCAACTCTGATACAAGTGTGCTGTCTGCATTATATTCAGGCAGCACACTAGCACAATGAATAAATTCATTATACCGCATTTTTACTTGAAGTAAAATCCTTTCATCTATCAAAAGAGGGGTGCTGCAAAACAGCTCTATATAAGCCGCATTTTGCAACACCCCACGCTTATCCAACCGGTCACATCTTCGTCATCACCATATGCCGGCGCCTATACCCGTCGTTGTCTTTCTGACTCAGTTCTCTTTCCACCTGTGCAAGCTCCCGCTCTAAACTCTGAACCTTGCTTTCGTCCTGTTCCATCCTAAGTTGCCCTTCCAGCTCACTTTTCCGCTTCTTTAGCTTCTCAATCTCACGGTCAACCTTATCTGTGCTTCCCATGTACCTTTCCGTCTTCTTCCCGTCCGCCTTCTTTGCAGCCTTATCCGGTTCCATCCCGTCCGCCTTCTTTGCAGCCTTATCCGGCTCTTCCCCACTTTCCGGAAGTTTTCCGGATTCCGGAGTTCTGTCTGGTCCCGGAACATATTCATCTCTTATACGCTGTCCCGGAACATTCCCGGCCCCTTTGGCAAAACCAGACTCCTTCTCAGTCTTAGATGTCTTCAAATCTTGAGAGCCTGCATACTTCTCTTTTTCAGCCTTCTTCTCTTCCATCCTTTCTCTCCACTGCAAATACGGATCTATCGGCCTGGCATTCACTCTTGAAATCGGTCCCATATTCTCCCTCCTATTCTTGTCAACTCATCTGCTTACAATGCCATTTTACCCCGTTCTCACAGGATTGCAATGGATTTGGCATGACCTGTCGTTTTTATGTATCAGAATGCAGCTCATACATTGGGTTGCGCATTCTGATACCTGCCGACCTCAGCGAGTGACAAATTCAGCAGCACATTCAGCCGGAACCGCTGGTTTCCATACTCCGTCTGCATTGCACCATGATATTTTTCCGCCACTGCCCTTACATTGGAAAGACCAATTCCTTCCGCCACTGCCGTTCCTGCGGCGCAGCTATTATCAAATTCCAGCATATAATAGTCCCCCTGCCCCTCCCCTCTTACTGTCATCATTTTCCTAGCATCACCAAGGGCAGAACACGCCTCTAACGCATTATCCAGCGCGTTTGCAAATATCACACACAGGTCAAAGTCATCAATCCCGCAGGTTCTTGGCAGGATAACGGAAACTGCCGTCTCAATCCCCTCTAGCCTTGCCAGCTCCATCTTCTCCCCCAGCAGCACATCCACAACAGGATTGCCCGTCTGGTATGGAAAAGATAATTCGGCCGTCTTATATTCCAGTTTCTCCAGATAATCTTTCGCCTCCTCAATCTGCCCCGTATTCAGCAGATTGCCCAACACAGATAAATGATTCTTGATGTCATGGCGGAACGAGCGCGTCTTTCCATACCGCATCTGCGCCTCTGCAATATAGGTTTTTTGAGCCTGCGCCGCCTGGGATAAAGAAGCAAGTTTCGCCTTGGTCTTTAGCTCACAACGCGCCCTTCCATAGGCATACAGGGTACAGCAGAGCGCGCCAAGCCCCATGACTTGCAGCATAAGCAGCAGCAAATGCTTTCCCGGCTCATGAAAATTCACATGGACATATGAATTCTGCATAATGTAAAATTCCGCCGCGCAGAAAAACAGACCGGATAACAACAGAATCCAGATGTAGGAGCTCTCTTCTTCCAATGATAAGAACTTCCGGATAAATGCATAACAGAAGGCGCTCAGCATAAATGTGGCGGCAGTCGCCAGAATAATGAGTAGATATAACAGCGGACCTCTTATGGACGGCGGCATCAGCAAGACTTCCACAGCATTCATAATCCCGAACGAAAGCTGCGTGACATAAACGGCCAGGACAGACGCCACCCAGGACACGGAAGGGCGATTCCTAAGCGCCCATCGGCTCATTACATATAATGCCGTTATTTCTATGCAAACCGAAATGAAATCAAGAAAATTCAACACCACGCAAATCTTCTGAATTATGCAGAGCATGAAAAAATAAACAGCCATCTGCCAAATTCTCCATTCTTTCCCGCTAATGGCGGCGATAAAAACGATATGCGCAATACTTAATCCGGTAAGCGTAAGGACAACAAGCAAAATACTGAACCAATCCATATCCGACCTCCTCCAAGCTGATATTGCCATGAGCCGATATAGCTTATGCTCATGGGCGCTCCTTGTGCCTTTCGGCTATCCTTCTTTCTTTCATATGGCACAGAAGCGCCTGCGTCAGTTCCCGCTCCCGCAGCCTTGACACGGGAATCTTCTCTCCTTCTGGCAGCAATACCTGTCCTGCCTCGCAGCCCCTTACATAGTCAAGGTTCACCAGATAGCTCCTATGGCATTGGAAGAACCGACCGTCCACATGACTTTTCAGGTTCTCCATCCGGTCATAATAGTCGATGATTTCCCCGTTTTTCTGATGAATATAGATTTTCCTTCCCTGGACTTCACAGTATACACTCTCGGACAGCAAGACCACCTGGCTCTGATTTCCTCTCTGCACCAAAAGCCGTTTTGCAGGCTTTTGCCTAATACGCTCATACACCCGCTCCATCGTCCGTTCAAAATGTCCGGTATCCAACGGTTTGAGCAGGTAGTCACATGCTTCCACCTCAAATGCATCAAACACACACTCTTTTAGTACAGTCACAAAGACCAGCAGGCTTTGGCTCCCCCTCTGCCTGAGCCTTCTAGCCGTCTCCATGCCGTCAGGCTGTTCCATCTGGATATCCAGAAATATCAAGTCAAAATCATGCCCCCATGCAAGGAGCTGTTTTCCGCTTTCAAATCCCCTGATGCGATAATCCATGTCCTGTCTTTTTGCCATGTAGTCTGAAAAATGGCGGGAAATTTCTTTTCGCATAACCGGCTCGTCGTCACAGATTGCAATTTCCAACATTGTCGTCACCACACTATCTATTCATTGGGATATAACATTATCTTATCAGGATACCAAAATTGCAGTCCTATGCCAATTACTTTGTCATGAAATGTAGGAATCCTGTCATGAATGTGCCGATGTCCACACTTATAACGCTCTCATTGACACATCCATTTTAGCTGCATTTAGCTGCATTGTACCATTTCATTCTTCCCATAACAGCGGCTCTATAGTATAATAGAGATAATATTTTTTAAGGCAATCGAGCTTTCATGTGCCTAAGGAGGCAGCTTTCATGAGACATTTTAATGTAACTGGTCTATGTACGCCAGATAAGGATTATATGGTCGATATCTCTGATAAAATACAAAAGATTCGTGGTATGGTCGATATGGAGGAATATTTTACAATCAACCGCGCAAGACAATATGGAAAGACCACCACACTGCAAGCATTAAAAAAAAATTTGAATATGGACTATATTGTATCCAGAATCAGTTTCGAGGGAATCGGCGGAACTATTTTTTCGGACGAGGCTAAATTCTGTCTTGGATTTGACGAACTTTTTGGCAAAAGCCTTCGTTTCTCATCAGCATCTTCGGAAGATATGAAGCAATGGAACCGCTATCCAAAAGACACGGACAGTTTCCTGAGGCTTTCTGAAAAAATTACGGATTTCTGTATGAACCGAAAAATCGTCCTGCTGATCGACGAAGTGGATCAGGCTTCGGACAATCGGGTATTCCTACATTTTCTCGGCATGCTCCGCGAAAAATATCTGGCAAGGAAAGCAAATGAGGATTTTACTTTTTTTAGCGTGATTCTTGCCGGCGTTTACGACATAAAAAATATGAAACTCCATATGATAGAGCGAGGTTATCATTCAACGCCACAAGGGGAAGTGAAATACAACTCTCCTTGGAACATTGCGGCAAATTTTGATATTGATATGTCTTTTTCTGCCTCTGAAATTGAGTCTATGCTTTCGGAATATGAGACAGACCATCGTACCGGAATGGATATCCCCCGAACGGCGTCCCTGCTCTGGGACTATACCAATGGATATCCTTTCCTTGTAAGCCGAATCTGTCAGGAGATTGACGAAACGGGATTGGCATGGGACTGCTCCGGAATCCAAATGGCAGTTAAAAATATCCTACTAGAAAAAAATACGCTCTTTGATGACATTTCCCACCATTTGGAGAATAATACTGAACTGCGGACTTTTATGTACGAACTTTTAATCCTGGGACAAGAGAAGCCATTCGAGCGGACAAATGGTACGGTGGATCTAGCGGCGACCTTTGGCTTCATCCGCAATGATAACGGAAAATCCGTGATTGATAACCGCATGTTCGAGATAAAGATTGCAAATTATTTTATATCCAGAAATCAGGAAGATAAAAAGCATTTAAAAATCACAGGAGTCTTGTCAGAAGATGTGATACAGGACGGCCATTTTTGCATGGAATACGTATTAGAGACATTCTCACATCATTATGAGGAACTTTATGAAAATATAAAAAACAGGAAGTTTCTGGAAGAAAACGGCAGGATTCTTTTTCTTACTTACCTACGTCCGCTAATCAACGGGAAGGGATTTTACCATATAGAATCCCGTACGAATACCGAACGCCGGATGGATCTGATCGTAGATTACGGAACTGAGCAATATATCTTAGAGTTAAAACGCTGGTATGGAACAAAAAAACATGAAGACGCCTATGAGCAACTCTTCGGATACCTGGAAAGCATGCACGCCGAAAAGGGATATCTGCTGACCTTTGATTTCCGTCGCCAGAAGAAGCCGCGGATGGAATGGATTACGTATCAGGGAAAGCAGATTTTTGATCTTATCATGTAGAAAACCAGAAAGGCGGTGTACCTATGGTCTGCCATATTGCCATATGTGACGATAATCCCGCAGATTCCGGATATCTGTCAAAACTCTTAGACATCTGGTCTTTGAGACAGGATATCCAGCTTAAAATGGAAACCTTCACTTCGGCAGAGGCTTTCTTGTTCCGCTATGCGGAAAATAAATACTTTGACATCATTCTGCTTGATATTGAGATGAAGGGCATGGACGGCGTAACTCTTGCGAAACAAGTACGCCGAGAAAATGAAGCCTTACAGATCATCTTTATTACGGGTTATTCTGACTATATCGCAGAAGGCTACGAAGTAGCCGCCCTCCACTATCTGATGAAACCTGTGAAGGAAGACAAATTCTTCTCGGTCATGGACCGCGCCGTTGAAAAGATGAACCAGAACGACCGCTGCCTGAACCTGAATCAGTCGGGCGAGATGGTGCGGATTCCACTCTATGAAATCCGTTATCTGGATGTGCAGAAAAACTATGTGACGATTCATGGCAAGGAAGATTATACGGTCAAGCAGACCTTGAACCATTTTGAAAAAGAACTGGATCAGCGGTTTTACCGGGTGGGACGTTCCATGATTTTAAATCTGAACAGTATCCGGCGGATTACAAAAACAGAAGTCCATCTTCTGGACGGAACGGCCCTTGCACTTCCCAGAGGAGCCTATGAACCCTTGAACCGTGCTGTCATTTCTTATACATGATACATTCAGGAGGTAAATCATGTCATTTTTATCCCGTCAAATCGACAAACAGCTTGCCGCCTATCAGCGTGAACTGATTGAAACCCACTACCAGGAGGTAGAGAATATGTACCGCCAAATCCGCGGCTGGCGGCACGATTACCGTAACCATATCCAGACTATGAAGGCATTTGCCGCAAATGGAGATATGGATGCAATCAAGGCTTATCTGGACGAACTGGATACGGATTTAAACACGGTAGATACGGTAGTCAAAACCGGAAACCACATGGCGGATGCCATCTTAAACAGTAAGATTTCCCTTGCTAAGTCCAAACATATCCCAGTCCATGTGGACGCCCATATCCCCGTAAAGCTGCATATGTCAGAGCTTGACCTCTGTATAATCATCGGCAACCTCTTTGACAACGCCATCGAAGCCAGTCTGCCGCTGCCAAAGGATGAGCGGCTGATCCGGGTATACATGGACATGAAAGGCACACAGCTCTACCTGTCCTTTACCAACTTCACCGCCACAAAGAAACTTGAGAAGAAAGGCAAGCTGTTCGGCACAACCAAAGGAGACGGGCATGGGTTCGGGCTGGTGCGCATTGACCAGATTATCGAACGGCTGGACGGGTATCTAAGCCGAAACAGCGAAGACGGGGCCTTTACAACGGAGATTCTAATACCCCAGTTATGAGAAAACGATTCATCCCCCCTTTTGAGCAATTCGTCCCCGAAAATATCCGAGAGCAGATTTTCGTACTATGATGTCCATGAACCTTTTAGAAAGGATTATGGACATTATTTCATTACGAGGAGGTAACTATGACGAAAACAACCGCCAAAAAGACAAAGTATAATCTATGGCAGAATACCGCTTTCATGGTGCGTATTGCCTGGAATACCTGCCCAAGCGTCATTTTTATAGGGATCGCTCTGGCGCTGGCAACCACAGGAAGCACAGTTGCAGAACTGCTGCTTACTCCTTCCATCCTACAAAAATTAGAAACAAACGCATCGCTTACGGAACTGCTGATACTGATTGGTATATTCAGCGTCAGCCTTGTGATTCTCAACGGGTTTCTTGGATATCTGTACGAAAATACCTCATTCGGGCGTATCGAAATCCGCACAGAAATCGTATGGTTAATCGGACGTAAACTTGCCCGTACTTCTTACTCTAACCTTCTGGATACTAGATTTATCAGCTTCAAGAGCAAAGCTGAACAGGCATGCAGCTCCAACACCGCTCCTACGGAAGCAATCTGGGATACCTGGGTCCTGATTTTGACAGATGCTATGGGTTTTCTGATATACCTGCTGCTATTGTCCGGATTGAACCCATTTCTTATTGCAGTCGTCATTCTTACTACAACTATCGGTTTCTTCCTGAGCAAACGCCTGAACGAATGGGGGTATCGCCATAGGGAAGAAGAAACTGCTTACATAAAAGAAATGGACTATATCTGCCAGACAGGCACTTCGCGCAATTATGCCAAAGATATCCGAATCTTTGGTCTGCGCCCATGGCTGACCGACGTATGGGGCAGTGCATTCCATCTATACCAGTCATTTCTTGCCAGACGTGAAAAAGTATATATATGGACAAATATCATAGACCTTTTGCTTACATTGCTTAGAAATGGTATTGCTTATGCTTATCTGCTCGCTCTGACTCTAAGAGACGGGCTGCCTGCCTCAAAATTCCTTCTTTACTTCACAGCTGTCAGTGGATTCACCCAATGGGTTACGGAGATTCTGGAGCAGTTTACCGAACTGCACAAACAGAGCCTTGACCTCTCTACACTCCGTGAATACCTGGAATGGCCGGAGCCATTCCGGTTTGAGGACGGAACCGCGATTGCCACAAACCCTTCCGGAGATTACGAACTTCGTCTGGAGGATGTATCCTTCCGTTATCCCTATGCTTCAAAGGATGTAATCTCCCATATCAGTCTGACCATCCGTCCCGGCGAGAAGCTTGCCATCGTAGGCTCAAACGGAGCCGGCAAGACAACGCTTATAAAACTCCTATGCGGATTCCTTGACCCCACAGAAGGCCGCGTCCTTCTGAACGGTGAAGATATCCGCCAATACAACCGCCGAGATTACTACGACCTGTTTTCTGCAGTATTTCAGGACTTCTCTGTCTTGGAAGCCAGTGTGGCGGAAAATGTGGCACAACGAGCAGATAACATTGATATGGAAAAAGTCCAGGCATGTCTTGAACGGTCAGGCATATCAGAAACCGTCGCGGCTCTTCCCAATGCTCTTGAAACGAAGATTGGCCGCCAGGTTTACGAGGATGGCGTCGAACTGTCCGGGGGGCAGATGCAGAAGTTGATGCTGGCACGAGCTTTTTACAAGGATGCTCCTATTATCGTGCTTGATGAGCCTACCGCCGCCCTTGACCCTATAGCAGAGAATGAAATTTATCTGAAATACAATGAAATGACCGAAGGACGAACCGCCCTGTTTATCTCCCACAGACTTGCCTCTACCCGTTTCTGCGACCGAATACTTTTTCTGGAGCAAGGGCATATTGCAGAGGACGGCACCCACGAATCACTGCTTTCACTAGGTGGTAAATATGCAGAATTATTTGAGATACAGAGTCACTATTATAAAGACAGGGAGACGAAAGGAGATGCACAATGATGAAGCAAAAACAACTGACTTACTGGGAAGCGCTGAAACTCAATTACCGCTCCCTCATTATCTGGCAAAAGTTTTGCCCCAAATTGTTATTATCTATTCTGGCATCCTCCGTCTTCGAGGCGTTAAGTCCCTATGTCACGATTTGGCTGTCTGCCAGGATCATCAATGAACTTGCCGGGAACCGCAATCCTCAGGAACTTATCAGGCTGGTTCTGCTGCAGATATCTTCTGCCGCAATCATGGCGCTAATCGGAGGAATATTAAGCCGTTGGAAAAACTATGAAAAAGAATCTTCCGACCGCATACACAGCAAACTTTACATGGAGAAAATGTTCAGGCTGGATTATGCCGATATTGACCGGCAATACATTTTCGACCTATATTCTCAAATCCTGCAAAACGATAAGGTAAGCTGTTGGGGATTCCGCTCCATTGTGACGCTGTTTGAAAAACTATCCACAGCTACACTTCAATGTCTGGGCGGTATTGGTATGACCGTCACCCTGTTTTTGTCCCCCGTTCCGAAAGGCAACAGCAGCTTCGCATTCCTAAACCATCCGCTTAGCATCGTAATGGTTGTGTCGGTCATGCTTCTGACGGCGGTACTTTCCACGTACTGCTCGAACCGCAGCATCGGTTACTGGCTCCATCATATGTCACAGGCAAAGCTTGGCAACCGTTATTTTCGCTTCTACGGTATGATAGACGAGTACCCGAAACGCATGGAAGATTTCCGAATCTACAGCCAGCACGAAAATGTATACAGAACCTACGTAAAAGCCTGCAACTTATTTGCCCCGGATTCCAAACTTGCCAAATGTGCCCGTGGTCCGATGGGTCTGTGTTCCGCCCTTTCCCAGGCTATTTACGCATTACTGACCGGGATTATCTGCCTGTTCGTATGCCTGAAATCCTATGCCGGAGCTTTCGGCGTCGGTTCCGTGACACAATATATCAGTGCTATCACCAGACTGTTTCTGGGAATCTGTGATATCCTGAGATATTCGGGACCTTTGTACGCTAACGGTGAATTCCTGAAAACCTCCTTCGAGTTTCTGGATCTGCCCAATACCATGTATCAGGGCAGCCTCACCACAGAAAAACGTTCCGACCGGCAGTATGAGATTGAATTCCGGGACGTATCCTTCCAGTATCCCGGCTGCAGCCAGTATGCGCTGCGCCATGTAAACTTAAAGTTCCGGATTGGAAGCCGTCTCGCCGTCGTAGGCATGAACGGTTCCGGAAAGACCACATTTATCAAACTGCTGTGCCGTCTCTACGACCCTTGCGAGGGGCAGATTTTACTGAACGGAATTGACATCCGCAAATATCAGTACGACGATTACATCAATCTTTTTTCCGTCGTATTCCAGGACTTTCGGCTTTTTGCCCTTCCGCTGGGAGAAAATGTCGCCGGCAAAGCAGACTATGACCGCAGACGCGCCAAGAAATGCCTGGAGCAGGCAGGATTTAGTGACAAGCTTACCGCCATGCCCGAGGGGCTAGACACCTATCTTTATAAAGAAATGAAGCCAAACGGCGTGAACGTCTCCGGTGGGGAAGCACAGAAAATCGCGCTTGCAAGGGCGTTATACAAAGACTCGCCGTTCATCATACTAGATGAGCCTACGGCTGCCTTAGACCCTGTGGCAGAGATGGAAATCTACTCTAAATTTAACGACATCGCAGGCGATAAGACGGCTGTCTACATCAGCCACCGCCTCTCCTCCTGTAAATTCTGCGATGAGATTGCGGTGTTCCACGAAGGAGCCATCATCCAACAGGGCAGCCATGAGGAACTGGTTGCGGATGAAATGGGGAAATATTATGAACTGTGGCATGCACAAGCGCAATATTATGTGAACGCCGGTTAGCGATATCCTCTTATATGTCCATTGCAAATCAGGCGTGTGATTTGCTGCATCTCATACGCCTGAATGTCACTTCTATTCCATTTATACACTGCATGCCGGCAGACCGGACATAACAGAGTGGGTTAGCAAGAAAGCTCAGATGTACAATTCGGACATCTTGTCGCATCAACTGCGATTTCACTCTTACAGAAAGGACATTTTTTTGTTGTTGGTATCTCTTCCGCTTCTTTTCTTGTAATCTTGTCACCCATGCCATTTACCACTTTCATAAGCAAAAATACGATAAATGCCATGATCAGGAAATTCACGACAGCAGTGATAAATTTCCCATAGTTAAGCGTGACTTCCCCCAGCAGCTTCACATGCAAACGGTCAAAATTCATTCCTCCAAACAATCCAAGCAGCGGATTGATAATATCTTCCACTAGAGATGTAACGATACTTGTGAAGGCGCCGCCTATAATGATACCAACTGCCATATCCATGACATTGCCGCGCGCGATAAATGCCTTGAACTCTTCCATAAACTTTTTCATTTGTAAAATCCTCCCATCTTCTTGAAGTTTGAAACATATAACAGGATAATCTAAATGTTCCCCGCCTTACTCCCCACGCCCGCTAATCATCCGCATGATTAAATCCACAGACCCTTGAATCCCATAACTTGCGCTGTTAATACACAGGTCGTAATTCCTTGCCTTCCCCCAGTTGCGCCCCGTATAATACTTATAATACTTAATATGTGCCTTGTCGAGCCGCGCTAACAGACGTTTCGCCTTCTTCTCATTCTCGACCCCACGCACTTCCATAACCCGGTGTACCCGCTGTTCTAAGGGGGCTGTGATAAAGATACTAATATGCGGGATACGGTTGTTGGTCAGTATCGCATCCGCACACCGCCCCATCACCACAAAATCTTCCTTTTTTGCCATATCGCACAGCAAATCACTCTGGTTAAAAAACACGGCGTCCTTCTTAGGCAGCCCGTGATACCGGTTGAACTCCCTGAATTTTTCCTTGAGCGTCGATTTCGGCGCAGGGGTAAATGCCGGGATCTCATTCAAATACTGTCGGTTATCCCCCTCTCCCTTCTTATAAGGATAACCGCCCCGATCCAGCACGGAAGCCTTCTCCGCCTCTAACCGTTTCAATACCTCGTCAAATATCTCAACATCATAGTAATTAATCTTCAAAGTATCCGCCAGCGTAAACCCTATCTCACTGCCGCCGCAGCCGTAAGTACGCCCGATACAGATAATCAGGTGGTCATTTTCCGCAAAACGCGACTGCAGATTCAACGTATTTAACTGCGCAATCTTCTGATCCAGAATATCCCCTTGGGTAAAACTGGCTGGAAGCTCCGTGACTGCTTTCAGAATCTCATCATACTTTGCCATGATCCTTTTCTTACTCGCCTGATCTGGAATCGTCCGCGCCATATTGCTGATCAGCGCAAGCTCATTTCTCAGGATATGCGCCTCGTTCCGCTCATGCATCATCCGTACCGTTTCCTCGATACAGTCGTCCTTCTTCCCGTTAAACACACGCCCCAGAGAGGAGCCAAGTTCCCGGTAGACCTCTTCATCCAGGTCATAAATCCGTCCGGCAAGCCCTCTTAAATCCTTCTCTTCATTTGCCATCCTAAAACTCCCTCCTTATCTGAAAAACAGCAATGTGTCCAGCAGAAATACCGGAACAAGAACCATCAGCGACCATCCGATATACTTGAAAAACGACGGCATATGGATACCATTTTCATCTGCAATCGCTTTCACCATAAAGTTCGGCGCATTTCCGATATATGTATTCGCACCCATGAATACAGCGCCGCAGGAGATTGCCGTGAGAACCTTAACAGGCACGCATCCCAGCGTTGTAACCAGTCCGTCGGTAAACCCGATTGCCCCCGCAGTCGTCAGAAACACCAGATAGGTAGGCGTATTATCGAGGAAACTAGAAAGCACACCCGTTGTCCAGAACATCTGATAAGGCTCTGTGATTCCTAAATCCGCCCCCATCCCCTTCAGTATCGCTAATGCCGGCTGCATCGTGATAAAGATTCCGATAAACAATGTCCCTACTTCCTGTATAGCGCCCCATGTAAAATGGTTCTTAGTACGGATGACAGGATCCGTCGTACGAAATGACAGGAAAGCCGCCAGCAGGATAATCAGAATCTCAATAATTGCCGGGAAACTTAATACCACTTCTCCGAAAATGTGGATTCCCCGCACATGCCCTTGCGGGTCCTGAAACATCGGCTGATCCGGCAGGATTCCGCTCAAAACCACAGCCGCCACAATCATTGCCAGAAAAATCAAATTGTGAAGCCCACGAATCTGAATCTTCGTTCCCGGCTTGCTGATATCCGGTTTTCTTCCTCTCGCCATGTCCCTGCAATACCGTTTCCGGTCAATAAAGTAGAAAATAACCAGAAGCACCACCATATTGAACAGCATGATTGGAAACAGGTGCAGGCTCCAGAAGAACGGCACTCCTCTTGAAAATCCCATCAACAGAGGCGGATCTCCAATGGGAGTTAAGCATCCTCCAATATTCGACACCAGAAATATAAAAAATACCAGAATGTGGGACCGGTTCCTGCGCCATGCGTTCATCTTAATGACCGGACGCACCATCAGCATACTTGCCCCCGTTGTCCCAATCCAGCTTGAAAGCAGCGTCCCAATGGTCAGCAGGATGATATTTACCCGGGGAGAACCTGCCAGATCCCCCTCCATCGTAATATTTCCCGCTACACAGAACAATCCGAACAGCAGCACGATGAACGTCAGGTAATCGTTGACCAGACATTCCAGCGCCGTTTCCAGCGCAGCCCCGGCTCCGTACAGAAATCCGAAGGGCAGGATAAAAAGAAGCGACCAGCCTGCCACTGCCAAGGGCTGATGGGATTCCCACCATTCTGCCTTCACAAGCGGAAGCACAGCGATACAGAACAAAAGCCCGGCAAACGGGATACAAAGCCACATGGGTATGGGCTTTGCCGCTGCGGCTTCTTCTGCTGCAAATACAGTCAACGGGCTGCATGCCAGCAGGGCGAGGAGGCTCCCCAGATAAACAATACATTTCTTTAACATCAATATCCCCCTATCCTCTTCCCACGCTCCCTATGAAATCTGCCGGGAACGTTCATGTGAAAGAATTGTCAATTAACTCAAATATTATAGTCAAATCTTTCATTATGTTCAAGAAGAAAATATACCAATTCTCGGCTGGGATTTCCAGAAGAATTGTACAATTTCATTTAATTCGACAGAAAAAATAAACTCCCGATTCACCATATAGCATGGAAACATCAACAAAACTCCCGCCCGCTCCTGTAATGTTCGTCCAGGAGCGGGCGGGAGTTTTATTTACCTTTTCGGCTGCCCATAGCTTTTGAAGCTTTCCAATACTTCCGCCATCTCTTCCGCTGACAAGTAAACCGGATTGCCAATCGTTCTTGCGCGATACTCTACTTCCGCGCAGAATTCCATTCCACAGGCAAGAGAATACGCACCCGCAAGGCTTCCGCCGCAGGCAAGCATACCATGGTTCGCCAGCAGTACGGCATTACTGTCGCCGATTGCCTTGACTGCCGCTTCTGCAAGCTTGCGCGTCCCGTATGTACAGTAGGGTGCACATGGAACCGTATCTACGCCTGCATCTGCAATTACATAATGGGCAGGGCGCAATGGCTGGCGAAGCGTTGCAAATACCGTACAGTACATAGAGTGTGTATGTACGACAGCCCTGCAGCCTGGTTTCGCTTTATACATCGCCGTATGCAGCGCCCACTCACTGGACGGCTTCCTCCAGCCTTCTATGATGTCCCCATTTAAATCCATAACTACAACATCTTCCGGCTTTGTGTCAAAATACCCGATACCAGAAGGACTGATTGCCATCCAGCCCTTCTCGGCATTGTAAATACTGATATTTCCGCTTGTTCCGGCAGCCAGCCTGTCGCCGCTCATTCTTTTTCCATATTCTACAATCTCTTCTCTTTCTTCTTGTAATAACATTTGATCTCCTTCTTTCCTTTGTTTTTGTCTTATTTTTAGGGATTTAACACCCGGCGGTTCTCCAACCATTCTTCATAATATGCATGTATCAAACCCTGTCCGCACGGCATATATACTTTTTCTTGCTTTGCACCGCCTTTCCCATCTGCATCTTTTCCGTACCGCTCGTTGCAAATCTTTACACATCCATGAATAGACGCCTGCTCGAAGCCCTCCCTTATCACCAGTTTCTTGCCTGTCAAATCCGCCAGATGTTGGCATAAGATCTCGGAACGAAACCCACCGCCGCATCCTAAGATATATTCTTTCTTATGCCCGGTCATTTCACATAGATTCTGATACTGTACATATATGGAACATGCAATATCTGCCACTACCGCCCACATCATATCGACAGCATCCAAATCTGCGTCAAACGGCGCCTTTGTCACAAATCCTCCCTTTTTCAGGGAACGCTTTTCTGAAAAATGCAGGGATGAAAAAGTAGCCGTACACAAATACCCTTTCTGCCGTGCCATATTCTTTTCCACCTCTTCATATGAGGTATCCGGGAATAATAACGCTTTCATCCGCTGATAGTTCAAACCGGTTACTCCTGGATTCGTCTCAACCTGATAAGTCTCCCCTCCCAGATTAGAATCTGTCCAGCACCGCTTCTGTTCGTCGTAATATTTATAATCTGTGATGGTGACAACTGGCGAAGTCGTCCCGGATACGACGGCTATATCCCCGATGCCAATTCCGATGCCTTTCACCGCAATCTGTGTATCTGCGCCGCCTACGATAAACTCTGCCTGCCCATTGAGTCCAAGCTTGTCTGAAAACTCTTTTTTGATGGTTCCCAAACTGTCGCCTGCTTTCGCTATTTCCGGCAATATGCCCATGGGAATTCCATAATTCCTGCATAGCCTTTCTGACCACGCTTTTTCCTGGATATCAAATAGCTGGGTTTCACATGCCTGCGACGGTTCTATCACGATTTTTCCGGTAAATATTTCTCCAACCCACTCGCTCAAACTGGTAATTTTTGCAATGTTTTGGAACTCTCTTGGATATTTTTTCTTATATCCCATTAATTTTGCAGCCGGAAAATCTTCCGTCACCCATCTTCCTGTCCGTTCATAGATAAATGCACAGTCTTCAATCTCGTCCATCCAGGCGCGGCCGCGGTTATCGATATTCGGAAGTCCCATGAAAGCCTTCCCTTCCCCGTTATAAAGGACAATACTCTCTCTGGCTCCGGTTGAAGTAATGGCTTTCACCGGATGCTCCGGGAATTCTTCCATTAATTCCCGGCATCCTTCTAAGAGATAACCGCTCCACTCTTCCGGAAGGAAATACTGCGCGTCTTCGTATAATGGATCGGTATGGTAGCGGTTCACATAGCTGCGGATTCCCAGGACAACTCCGTCGGAAGATACCAGCCCGACTCTGGAATTGCCGGTTCCCATGTCCAAAATCAGATAATTATTCTCCACCTGCCTCTTCTCCTTTATCTTCTTTTTTCATCTTCTTTCTCTTATTTTTTCTCTTTCATCCAGGCGTCAATACAGTCTGCCATAATCTGTGATTGATGATCTGTCACTTCATAGGCGGCCCCGCAGATATGGGGCGTCAGCAATACATTATCCAATTTTGCAACCGCAAGGGCGTCTTCTGTCGGCGGTTCAACCGACAGCACGTCCAGAATTGCACCTTTGATTTTTTTCGCCCTTAATACTTCTATCAGTGCCCCCTCGTCTACCACTGCGCTTCTTGCGGTATTAACAAAAATTGCTGTTTCTTTCATTTTTGCAAACAAATCTGCATGTATCATTCCCTTTGTACTTTCCATAACCGGAAGGTGAATGGATACAATATCGGAATTCTCGAATATCTCTTCTAATCCGCATTTCTGATAGGCTTCTTGTACATGATCTACATATGGATCATAGAAGAAAATCTGGCATCCGTATGCTTCCAGAATCCGGGCGGCATGCCTTCCGACTGCCCCGAATCCGACAAACCCGACCTTCTTGCCACACAGTTCATGTCCCATCCAAGTATAATAAGGGGTCGTCCCCTCCACCCATTTACCTTCCCGGACCCATTGTACTGCCGGGATGATATTCCGCATGTAGCTGACAAGAAGCCCTGTCAGCATCTCGGCAACTGCCTGCGCGTTCCTTGCAGGCGTACACAGCACCGGGACATTTGCCCTCTTACAGGCGTCTACGTCAATGTTTGCCGGGACAGCCCGGCAATCTCCGATAAAGAGCAATCTGTCATATCCTGCCAGAACCTTCTCTGTGATGCGGTCAAGCTCTGTAATCAACGCGTCCGGCTGTTCCTTTCGCAACGCGTCCAGCATCTCGTCCTCATAGTATCGCTCTCCCGTTCTGGTCCATGGGTCATAGACAATCTCATCAAAGTAAGATTCCAGTCTTTTTCTTTCACATTCTGTAAAAGGCGCTCTTATTAATAATTTCATTTTACCAATCCACCTCTCTAAACCTGTATCTGTATCCGATACATTTTAATAAAACTCTTCGACCTTTCCCTTAAAGTAATCGTTTAACAAGCCCGGAACATAGACGCCCTTATCCGTTACCACGCCGCTAATCAAGTGCGGCGGCACAATATCAAAAGAAGGATAGATTCCTTTTACACGAGGAATCGTACTGGGAATCCCACGGTAAGAAAGCACCTGTTTGGCATCCCTTTCTTCTATAACTATATCCTCACCATGCAGCTTATCTTTATCCGGGATTCCGGTCACATAATACGGAATCCCAAAATATTTTGCCAGTATCGCAATCTGGAAAGTCCCTATCTTATTCGCAATGTGCCCGTCTCTTGCAATGGTGTCTGCCGCGGAAGTAAAGAGGTCAATTCCTTTATGCTGCATAGAATAGGCTGCCATGTTGTCTGTAATTACCGTAGTATCAAATCCCATCTGCGCACAACAGGTTGCAGTTAATCTTGCCCCCTGAAGATACGGCCTTGTTTCGGCACAATAAATCTTGATATCATTTTTATGTTTTCTCGCCGCACGGAGCATCATTCCGATGATGGTCTCGCCGAAACACTGGGTCATAACCGTTCCGTTCTTCGGGAACAGAGACGCAAGATACTCTCCCACCTTCTCCATGGTGGAATACCTTCTGTTCAGAGAATCAACCGTCCTGCAAAAGCATGCTTCTACTGCGCTCTTTCCTTCTGCAAGGGCTTTCTTTGCCGCCTCAAGGCATCCCTTTGTTATGATTTCCATCCTGTTTGCAGTCGTCGGCCTTGCATGGGAAATATCATAAGAAGCCTGCGCAAGGAATTCTGTCTGCTCTTGCTCTGTCTTTCCTTCCACCTCATGGGCGGCAAGCGTCATCCCCATTCCCGCGGCGGTATAAGGCCCTGCGCTCTGTGTAACCATATCGGCAATCGCTTTCTTTACTTCCTTGTAAGTTGTACACTCGACAAACGTTACTTCTGTCGGGTAAACTCTGCGATCCAATATTCTTACTTTTCCATCTTCGTACCATGCTACATTCTCATACCGCAGCATGAACGCCAAATCCTGATCATATCTTTCCATCATACATCTTTCCTTTTCTATCTGCCGCCAAACCGCTGGTTCAACAGAAATATTTTGTTCCGACAGCACGTATATCTATTCCGGTCCTAAGCGCGGCTCTTTCCTTAATCAGTTTGATCCCGATTTCAATCAAGGCTCTTTCCATCGGGACTCGAAGCGTCAAATCTTCCACATCCGTAACCTCTTTTACCTTTGAATCCCCGACGATGCGCCTGATAATCTCTGTTCCGGCATACCCGAAGGAATCCGACATCACTTGTTCTATGTAATCTTTTTTGAATTCTTCATTTGTATATAACGGGAAGGTCACAGTCTCATCCCATTTTTCATTGAATTTCTCTCTGACTTTATCCACAACTTCCCCAATCGTATTCTCTATCCATACCAAAAATTCCCGATTGCCGGAATCGGTATAGAATTTATTTGCCCATGCAAAGAACAGATTGCCGATCACATTCCCTATGTCATATCCCATTGGCCCATAGAATGCAAATTCCGGGTCAATGACCTTTGTCCCTTCCTGATTCACGAAGATTGAGCCAGAATGCAGATCCCCGTGAAGCAATGCCTGCGCATGATTCATAAAGCCGTCGCGAAGTTGCCCCACATTTGCATGAAGCTCTTTGTCTCCATAAAGCTTCTCTTTTACAAAGTCTCTGTTCTCATCCAGAATCACGTTACGTCCCTTATAATCATAATATGGTTCTGTGAACACCAGATCTTCAGTGATATCACAAAGCTCCGGATTCATAAACAGTTTTACCCTTTCCTTCTTCTTTGCCCTGTCGAGAATCAAATCCGTGGTCAGAAGCAGCGTTCCCGCCATAAATGCTGTAATATCTTCCGCCAGTTTTGGGAATATCTTACCAGCCGCCATTTCGGTACGAAGATTCTTGTATGCGGAAATGTCTTCCATAGACATCGCATACATAATTTCATCATACAGATATATTCTGGGGACAAGCCCCTCTGCCAATTCACTTTCGATGCCAAGCATTTCCGCCTCTATCTTATTCCGATACCGATCCAGCGGCCTGCCAGAAGAACGCAGCACCGTATCTGCCTGTTTGACAATCAGGGATCTGCCTGTCTGCGGATTCCACACTTTAAAGACATAGTTAATATTCCCATCGCCAATTTCGGCTGCGTATAGTTTTTCTTCTTCTTTGAAATATCCGACCTTTTCTTTTGCATATTCTTTTACCGTATCAGCATCAAGCAAAAAGTACTTTGAATATTTTTCCATATCTAAATTCCTCCCCGACTGACTTTAATCTTCCTTTTTGGCGGCTTTTCCCTTGAATTTCGGCAAGCCCAGCAAAATGAAAATAACACCGAAGATAATCATAAGAATATCGTACCAAACATAAGGCATAATCGTTACCGGTGCGATCTGTGCCATTGCGCCCGCTGTCAAAAGCTGTCCTGCATAAGGCGTTAAACCGTTAAACGCGGACGAAAACAAGTCCAAAATGCTCGCCGTCCTTGCCGGAGTGATATCGAACTCTTCTGAGATATCTTTTGCAATCGGCCCGCAGGCGATAATCGAAATCGTGTTGTTTGTCGTGGCTACATCCACCAGGCTTACCAAAGCGGCAATGCTAAGCTCCGCGCCCACTTTGGACTTCATTCCCTTAGCCAATTTGTTCAGCAGCCAGTCAATGCCTCCCAAATACTGCATGATTGCCACCAGCCCGCCTACGAATATCGCAATAACCGCCATATCCTGCATTGAGCACATCCCATTATGCACGACTGAGAAGGATTCAATAAATGTGAAATCTCCGTGTATGATTCCAATCACCATACCTGAAATTACTGAGATCGTCATTGCCATGACTGCGTGCATGCCAATCAGGGATAACGCGATAATCAGTATGTAGGGAATCAGATTTACGAGATTGATATCTCCGCCTGCCGAAATCTTCGCTGCATCGATGGGATATAGCGCTAATGCGATTACTGTGATGACGACCGCAGGCCCAACCATAAAAATATTTGCTTTGAATTTTTCCTTGTTTTCAATTCCCTGTGTTGTGGTCGCTGCAATTGTCGTATCGGAAATGAACGAAAGGTTATCGCCAAACATTGCCCCTCCAACTACGACGCCGCTTACAAGCGCGACGTTCACGCCTGTCTTCGACGCGATATCAATCGCAATCGGCATCAGCGCCGCCACAGTCCCCATCGAAGTACCCATTGAAAAACTAAGTACGCAGCCGATTAAGAATAATCCGGGAATAATCATATTTGTCGGCAAAATTGAAATACCGATATTCGTTACCGTATCTGTGGCGTGCATCCCGCTTGCCACTCCGTAAAAGGCGCCTGCCAGCATGTAGATGATGACCATCAGGATCAGCGTATCATCTCCCCCGCCCTTACAAAACATGACAACCTTCTCCGTAAATGATTTTTCTTCGGCAACCGGGCTCTTCATAAACAACGAAATCGCAGATGCCAAGAAAATACCAATCATCAATGGGAAGTTAGAGAAATCTCCGGTCCCGATTCCCATTGCGAAATATACGGCCAAAAAGATAACCAGAGGCAATAATCCCTTAAAGCTTCCTTTTTTATTCGCATTTTCCATTTTTTTCTTTCCTTTCTTTGTAATTCAACATTTTTCTTTCATTGACTGTCCGTCCGTCTGATGCATTCACATACAAATTTCCATTTTTCCTATTATTCCCAAAAATCACATTTTATTTCCACTACCCTCCTTTGATTATTTTTGCCTTTCCAACACATTACAACATAAATCAACATTTGTCAACATGCTATTGTTGATATTTTTTATATTTTTTGATATTTTTTTGCATTTTCTCGTCATTTTTCCATATAATTTTCATTTTAATGTTGATTTATGCGGTTTTTTTTGATATTATAAGATTGTATTCAATATCACGATTCATTTTTTCTATAAATATTGCCGAAAGGATTTATAAGCCATGTTAAAAATTGAACGTCACAAACTGATAGAGGAAGAGCTGCATACTTACGGAAGCATTCTTATCTCTACGATGAGCCAAAAGCTGGACTGCAGCGAAGAAACCATCCGGAGAGATTTAAAAGAGCTGGAAGCACAAAATAAGTTAAAGAGAATCCATGGCGGAGCTTTCCTGCCGGACGCCGATGACAAAGGCGCACCGGTGCAGCTTAGGGAAACCTTCTTTTCCGAGGAGAAGAAGAAGCTTGCGTCCTACGCAATCGATAATTTCATTAAAAATAGCGATACGATTTTCCTGGACTGCAGCACTACCTGTCTGGCACTCGCCAAAGAGATTGTTCAGCGCAATTTAAGCGTTACGATTATTACGAATTCCCTTCGTATATTTGATTTATTCAGCAATCAGTTTTCCAAAGTCAAATTGATTGCCCTCGGGGGAACCTTCCGCCAACGCTCGAATTCATTTTCCGGATACCAGACTACCGACGCAATCTCTTATTACCTTGCGGACAAGTGTTTTATCAGCAATCCGGCCGTTGATTTAGACCACGGCCTGCTTGACAATAACATGAATGAAAGCCAAGTCCGAAAAGCTTATATTTCCCAATCACGAGAGCATTATCTGATTGCAGATCATACCAAGTTCTTTGATTCCGCCGATTACATCATAACCGGCCTTGGCAGTATCAACATGATCATCACAGATAAATGCCTGCCTGATATATGGAATGAAAAACTGAGACAGCATAACATTCCCGTCCGTTATTGCTAAACCCAAAATTAAGGTAAACTTTAGGAGGATTACGATGCTAAACTTTCACTATAACAATCCAGCCCAAATCTTTTTTGGAGATGGGGCGCAACAGAATATCTATCAACTGCTAAAAAAATATAAAGTCACTTCTCTGATGTTTGTATACAGCGGGGATTTTATTAAGACACTTGGAATCTGGGATGTAATCAAGGATGCATGCAGCCGTTTGGATATTGATTTTCTGGAATGCGGCGACGTTGTGCCAAATCCAAAGATTGAACTAATCCGCAAGCTGGTCGCGGTTTCCAAAGAACACTCCGTGGATTTTGTCCTTGCAGCCGGGGGCGGAAGCTCTGTGGATACGGCCAAGGCAATCGCCCTTGGAATTCCTTATGGAGGCGACGTGTGGGATTTCTTTGACGGAACGGCAGCGCCGGAATATGCCGTTTCTGTGGGCGCAATTACGACACTTCCGGCAAGTGGGTCCGAGACGTCCAATGCAGCTATCATTTCAAACGGATTGATGAAGCTGGGATTTGAGGACGATATGATCATACCGAAATTTGCTATCATGAATCCCAAATACACCCTGGGGCTTCCGGCATACCAGACCTCCTGCGGATGTGCCGATATCCTCTCCCACTTGCTGGAGAGATATTTCTCGGATGTGAGCCACACAGACACCACAGACTATATGATTGAAGGCGCTATCAAGGCGGCTCTGGTAAACTCACTGCGCCTAATGAAAGAACCTGCGGATTATAATGCCCGTGCAGAAATCCAGTGGCTGGCGTCTATTGCACACAACGGCATCCTTGATACAGGACGCGCCGCCGACTGGGGCTCACACCGGATTGAGCATGAGCTCAGTGCCCAATACGGGATTACTCATGGCGAAGGCATGGCAGTCGTCCTCGTTGCATGGTGCAGATATATGGCAAAAATCAAGCCTTACAAACTTGCGCAGCTTGCAAACCGAGTCTTTGGCATCGATTCCTACCACTATACGGAGGAAGAGATGGCATGCCTTCTGGCAGACAAATTGGAAGACTTTTTCAAATCGTTGAATCTAAAGACAACTTTGACAGAGATGGGCATCGACGATACGCATTTTGAAGAAATGGCGGTTAGGGCCACGAACAACGATACCTCGCCAGTCGGCCATTATGTGTCCTTGCATGTAAAGGAATTTGTTGACATTTTAAGATTAGCAGTCTAATCGTTTGAAAAAAATCTTTTATAAATAGTCTTCTCAAAAACGGTCAATGGAGTATAATAAGAGATAACCTATTGACCGTTTTAGTCAGCGAGGAATTTCCATATGAATGAAAGATTCTATACCCTTCCTCCGGAAAAGCAACAGCGGATCATCAATGCCGGATTCCGTGTATTTTCACAGAATTCCTACCGCAAAAGCCCTATGCAGGAGATTGCGGATGAGGCGGGGATCAGCAAATCCCTCCTGTTCCATTACTTCCAAAATAAGAAAGAGCTGTACCTCTTCCTATGGAACAAAGCGGCGGATCTCACCTGCGAATATCTTGCAGAGAACCGCTGTTATGATTCCACGGATTTATTTGAAATGATGGAGCGGGGCATGTACGCGAAAATACAGATGATGTGCCGCTACCCAGACATGGCGGCATTTGCCATGAAGGCATTTTACGAAAAGGAACCGGCCGTCTATGAACATATCCAGAAAAGCTACCGGCAGCATTTTGACCGGAAGGCGGCAGACGCCCTTGCCGGACTGAATCCCGACGATTTTATTCCCGGGCTGGATCTTGCGATGATGCACAGGCAGATTTATCTGATGTCTGTAGGATATCTGTGGGAGATTGTACAGCGCGGGGAGACATTAGACGCCAAGACGCTGGAAGCGGATTTCGGGGCAATGTTGGCATTTTGGAAAAATGTTTACCTGCGTAAGTCCTCTTAAAAAATATATCCAAAAGGCACCCCGGGAAGCATGCAATGGATACCTCAGAAAGGAGCTTATGTGAAAAATGGATGCGATCAAAACCACTTCACTGACAAAATATTATGGAAGGGCACGGGGAATCACGGATATGAACCTGACCGTGGAACAGGGAGATTTCTTCGGTTTCATCGGGCCTAACGGCGCCGGGAAGAGCACCACGATCCGCACCCTTCTTGGATTGACCTCGCCTTCGGAGGGAAGCGCGCAGATTCTCGGCATGGATATCAGCCGCCAAAAAGAGGAGATTCTCTCCCATGTGGGATATATGCCTTCGGAGGCTTCCTTTTACCGTAATATGCGAGTCCGGGATGTAATTGGCTTCTCCGCCGAGCTGCGCCGCAGGGATTGCCGCGCAGAAGCGAGAAATCTCTGTGAGCGTCTGGAACTGGATGTGAACAAAAAAATCCGTGAACTGTCCCTTGGCAACCGCAAGAAGGTTTCCATCGTCTGCGCGCTCCAGCATATGCCCGAGGTCTGCATTCTGGATGAACCTACCAGCGGGCTGGACCCGCTGATGCAGCGGGAGTTCTATTCGATATTGGAAGAGCGCAATAAGAACGGAGCTACCATCTTCGTATCTTCTCATATCCTTTCGGAAGTCCAGCGGTACTGCCGGCACGCGGCTGTCATCCGAGAAGGGCGCCTGCTGGTTTCAGACAGTACACAAAATCTTGGGCATACTGATACGAAACGGGTTCGGCTAAGGGGCGCGAAACTGCCGCTTGAGCTGCCAGACATGAAGGATGTGCAGACAGACGGGGATTCCGTAAGTTTTCTTTATGGCGGCAGTCTGAAGGATTTGCTGCATGTTCTGGCCAGGCTGAGCCTTACGGATGTTTCCATTACCGAGCCGGATTTGGAAGAGATATTTATGCATTATTATGGATAGTGAGGAGAATTCATATGGTTATGATAAAACACGAATTGAAACAGGGACGGATAACCTTACTCATATGGACAATGGTGATAGCATTGATGATGGCGCTCTGTGTCCTCATATATCCGGAAATGGAGACACAGATGGGGGACGTCAGCGCGGTGTTCGCCGAAATGGGCGGCTTTTCCGCCGCTTTTGGCATGGACAGGCTTAATTTTGGCGAATTCATGGGGTTCTTCGGCGTGGAATGCGGCAATATCCTGGGGCTTGGGGGCGCTTTTTTTGCGGCTCTTCTGGGCATCTCTGTGTTAGTGAAGGAAGAGAAGGAACAGACAGCGGAATTCCTCCTCACTCATCCGGTCAGCCGCCGGGAAATCGTGGGCAAGAAGTTGGTTTCTGTGTTGATACAGATTTTGCTCCTGAATCTTTCCGTAGCCGCCGTTACCGCTGTCTCTATCTGTGCAATCGGGGAGACGCCGGACATTCGCCCGCTCTTTTTGTTGTTCCTTGCCTATTTTATCTTGCAGGTTGAGGTGGCTTCCGTTTGTTTCGGGATATCGGCTTTCTTAAATCAGGGAGGCGCAGGAATCGGGCTTGGCATGGCTGCTCTTCTTTACTTTCTGAATATTATTGCGAATCTGACGGAGCAGGTGAAATTCTTGAAATATCTGACACCCTTTGGCTATACGGAGAGCGCGGATATTATTGCGGATGAGTGTCTGGATGTGAAATATCTTTCGGTGGGGCTTAGCCTTACGGTGATTGGGATTGGAGTGGGATTCTATCGGTATTGCAGGAAGGATATCCTTTCGTAAAAATCTATATCGACAAGACCGGATTAATCTGCTACTGCAATCAGGTAATCAACCATATCACTGTTAATATCCATAGTTTTACAAATGATATAGTTACATTCCACTCTAAAGATGATGTTCTGACGCTCCTTGTCCATCTGGGATACCTACAGCATTAGACAGCACAGTTGTAAGATCGAATCTCTCTCCCTGTGAATACTGACAACCGGATATCAGCTCTAAAAACGGTCAATGGGGTATAACAAGAGATAGCCTATTGACCGTTCCAGCCTGCGAGGGTTTCCTATCCGGACAGATAATGCGGATTTATGATATCTCCAGCATCTTCAAGTAACTGTCCAACCTTGCATTCACATAACCCGCAAACAGCTTTTCCATTGCACCAAGAGTCCATCCTCCGGTTTTTTCGCATCTGATGAAATCATCCAACTTCGCCCTTCTCGTGTAACTCCTGGAATCTTTCCTTCCGAGCAAAGTATACGCACTCGTCTGTCGGAAATCCCCCACTTTTCTGCTGCCTGCTTTACCGTTATGTACATAAAGATCGCACCTCTCTTCTGCTTAATGACTCCGCCTATACTGCCCCGGAGTCATTCCCGTGTATTTCCTGAATATCCTGATAAAATAACTCTGCGTCGAGAAATACAAGTACTGGCTAATTGACGCCAGCGTCTCATCCGAATTGACCAGCATATGTTTTGCCGCCTCTACCCGTTCCTTCTGCACGTAATCAACGATAGACATCCCTACTTCTTTCTTGAAAATCCGGGACAAATGGCACGGACTTAATCCTACTGCATCCGCCGCATTTTCCAGCGTAATCTTCTCATGGAGATGAATCGTAATATAGTGCAGAGCCGCCTCTATCTTACTGCTGTAATGCCTGTTTCTCGCCACCGCATAAGTGTATTCCCGGAAAGCCCGGTCGCTGAGTTTACCTAACTCCTCAGCCGAAGTACACTCCTCTCCCTTCAAAATATAGCTGTCGCTCATGGCATACGCCAGCTCTTCCGGAAGTCCGCCGTCCATGGCATACCTGGTAAATATGGTGATGGCGGCAATCAGCATATTCTTCTGGTGGCGGAGTGCATCCTTTGACAGGATGCCTTCCGTCCCATCCGGAGGAATCCGAGCCACGGAATCCAACAAGTCCACCCGCCCTTCCCGGATAACCCGGTATTTCTCCTTCTCATATGCATATGACATGTGAGGCTGCGCAAGCTCTCTCCTCTCAAACATACTATCTTCTCTATATGCCTTCAAAAAATCCGTTTTCTTATTCATGGTCATTCTCCAAATCCTGATATTCGCACTCTGCATCTAAACGTATTAACAAAATTTTACTATATTTAACAAGAAATTACTATATATTTTATCATATAACTGGTAAATTTAAAGTATCCAAAAACAATATCTTATGTAAAGGAGATACTGACCATGAACCGAAATGTAAAAGAACTCATCAGCCAGATGACTCTGGAAGAAAAAGCCGGAATGTGCTCCGGCCTTGATTTCTGGCGCCTCAAAGGCGTAGAACGGCTTGGCATCCCAAGCGTAATGGTAAGCGACGGCCCCCACGGCCTGCGCAAGCAGGATGAACAGGCAGACCACCTTGGAATCAACGACAGCATCAAAGCCGTATGTTTCCCGCCCGCCGTATTAAGCGCATGCTCTTTCGACCGTGATCTCATGCATGAATTCGGCGACGCCATCGGAAAAGAAGCTCAGGCAAACGACCTCTCCGTCGTCCTTGGACCTGCCGTCAACATCAAACGTTCCCCTTTATGCGGGCGTAATTTTGAGTATTATTCCGAAGATCCCTACCTTGCAGGGGAAGCAGCCGCCGCATTCATAAACGGCGTACAGGAACACCATGTGGGAACCTCAATCAAGCATTTTGCCGCAAATAATCAGGAATTCAACCGCATGAGTTCCTCCTCCGACGCAGACGAGCGCACCTTGCGGGAAATCTATTTCCCGGCGTTCGAGACTGCCGTTAAGAAAGCCCAGCCTTACACATTCATGTGTTCCTACAACCGGATTAACGGAACCTTCGCCTCTGAGAATCCGTGGCTCCTGACGGAAGTCCTGCGTGACGAATGGGGATTCAAAGGATATGTGATGTCCGACTGGGGCGCTGTCAATGACCGTGTGGCAGGGCTAAAGGCCGGACTGGAACTTGAGATGCCGTCATCCAACGGCGTTTATGACAAAGAAATTGTCGAGGCTGTGAAAGACGGCTCTCTGGAAGAAGCGATTCTTGACCAGGCTGTGGAGCGCATTTTGAACATTATATTTGAATATACGGACCATCGAGAGGAACAGGCGTTTACGCTGGAAGCTGACCATGACCTTGCGAAAAAAATCGCGGCAGAATCTATGGTTCTGCTGAAAAATGATTCCATACTCCCGCTAAAAGAGACGGAAAAGATTGCATTTATCGGAGAATTTGCCAAAAAGCCCCGTTTTCAGGGCGGCGGAAGCTCCCATATCAACAGTTTCCGTGTCAGCAACGCCTTAGATGCTGTTTCCGGAAATGCAAATATCACTTATGCCAAAGGATTCCCGGCTAACGACGACATTTACGACGAGACGCTTGCAAAAGAAGCAGTAGAAACTGCGAAAGCGGCAGATAAGGTTGTTATCTTTGCTGGTCTTCCGGACAGTTTTGAGTCCGAGGGATACGACCGTACACATATGCGTCTGCCCGAGTGCCAGAACCGTTTGATTGATGAAATCCTTGCCGTACAATCCGAGGTAATCATCGTCCTGCACAATGGTTCTCCTGTGGAAATGCCTTGGCTCTCGGGCGTAAAAGGGCTTCTGGAGGCGTATCTCGGCGGGCAGGCCGTGGGAGAAGCCGTCGCCGACATCCTGTTTGGCAAAGCGTGTCCTTGCGGGAAACTGGCGGAGACGATGCCTTATAAGCTGTCTGACAATCCCTCTTACCTTTCTTTCGGAGATGGGAAAAATGTAAACTACCAGGAAGGCATTTTCGTCGGATACCGTTACTATGACGCGAAAGAAATGCCGGTAGCTTTCCCCTTCGGGTACGGGCTTTCTTATACCAGTTTCGCCTACAGTAATTTGAAGATTAACAAAACTGAAATCGGAGAAGATGATACCGTGACGGTTTCTGTGGATGTGACGAATACCGGCGATATGGAGGGGAAAGAGATTGTCCAGTTATACATAAGCGACCAGACCAAAGCGGCACGCCGTCCAATCCGGGAGTTGAAGGGATACGAGAAAGTATCCTTAACGCCTGGTGAGACAAAGACCGTGGTTTTCACTCTGAATTACAGGAGTTTTGCATGGTATAACGTGGGAATCAAGGATTGGTATGCGGCTTCCGGCGACTATAAGATTCTAATCGGCGCATCTTCCCGTGACATGCGGCTGTCGGGGAATGTGCATCTAACAGCAGAGAAGCGGCTTCCGATTCAGGTGCATATGAATACGACGCTTGGAGAATTGTTGGCGGACGAGCGTACTGCGGGATATGTGGCGCATTTTAAGAAGCAGTTGGAAGGAATATTCGGGATGTCTTCTGAAGGCGGCAAGAAAGAGGACGGAGACGTGGCTATCAGCGATGCGATGAATCATGCGATGGTGGCATGTATGCCGCTGCGCAATGTTGTGTCCTATGGGATGTGTGGGAAACAAGAACTTTTGGATATGATTGAGAAGATGAATCAGTTGTAAAATCTACATAATTTGATATACTCCCTTCTAGTTAAACAAGTGAATGAGTAAACTCTTGTAGTAGAAGGGAGTATATTTTATACGGCAATCATTCCCCCATTCCTAATGCTTTTTTCACAACTGCAGCAACATTTTTATGTTTCTCTAATATAAAAAAATGATCGCCCGAAAACTCATAATATGTAATCTGCCTACTGCAAACTTCTTGCCAGCGCTGCACATTTACAAGCGGCGTATCTGTCTCGGAAAATAATACTGATACAGGACAGTCAATCTTTTTATCTGTGGACATGAACCTGTGTTGTTCTGCAATATTAAAATCCGCCCTTAATGTTCTTGAGAATAATTTCAAGAACTTCCGTCTTTCAATCAGCCTTTTATCAACGCCTCCAAGCTTTATAACTCTATCCCAAAACTCCTCTTCCGGAAGCCTTGAAATTGGAGAAATCTCCTCCTTGTTATTTTCACAAGCACATATAAACAAATGTTTTGGCTGCGCCACATATCCCTTGGCTACAAGATCATATACAAAGAACCCACCGATACTATAGCCAAGAAGCGCATACGGAATACTATTGTCTCGATGCTCGTTAATATATGCACAGATATCATCCATAAATAATCCGTAATCTGTGAAAAAAGGTTCCTTTGCCCTTCTTCCACGTCCTGCATATTCAATCGTATTCACTTTTATATATGGCTCAAGATCAGCGCAGAAAGCATCAAATTGCGATGCCTTTGAGCCTGAAAATGGAAGAATAAAAAGTTCAAGCTTCGTTCCCATGATTAACCAATCGCTTTCTCTAACATTTCCTGTATGGCTTTCGCAGACTGAAAATTATCCGGGTCAATCTCATCCGGGTCAATTTCAATTGAATACTCCGTTTCAATTTCAGAAATGATCGAAACAATATCAATTGAATCCAGGATTCCCTCATCAACCAAATTCTGGCAAACCATAAAATTAACTTCGGGTTTTATCCTATTTAAGATTTCGAGTAACTTATCCATACTTACACCTCCGTATATTCCTTCTTTAATTTCACCCTATCTATTTTCCCATTGAGATTCATCGGCATCGTCTTCAAATGCTCATATCTGTTAGGGAGCATATAATGCGGTATCTTATCTTCCATTATTTCAGAAACCTCATCACTTTTTACTTTTCCAGTATAAATTGCAATTATGTCACTATTTTCAGGGTTAAATACGCAGCATGCGCTCTCTACTTCATTGACGGACATAATGGCATTTTCAATTTCACCCAACTCTATTCTATGTCCCAGCCGTTTTACCTGAAAATCTTTTCTTCCGGCAAATATAATGTCTCCAGCTTTCTTATATGCTAAATCTCCAGTTTTGTACATCAACTCAATCCACCTTTGATTTATTGGATTCTGTACAAACACATCTGCTGTTTTTTCTGGATTATTATAATACCCATTCGACAGACATTGACCCAAAATACAAATCTCTCCTATTTCTCCTTCGGCAGCCTCTTTATTATCATCTGTTATCAGAAGAATTTCGCTATTTTCACATGCCCTGCCAAGCGGCAGCTTTTCATCATCCTGAAAATCCCGGTCTATATCATAATACATACAGGCATACGTTGCCTCCGTCGGTCCATACATATTAACATAGAGGGCCTCAGGAATATATTTTTTCCAAACATTCAGATGTTTACAAGGCATGACTTCTCCACAGAATATGACCAATCTAATCGTTGTTGGAACCGCAATATGAAACGCCTTGCAATTTACAACATTACACAAAGCTGACGGAACCCACACCAGTGTATTTATGTTTTTTTCAATAATGAATTGAAGAATTTTCTTTGGAAATGTGTAATAGGATTTAGGCGGAATATATACGGCAGCCCCTGTTTTAAGCGGGATATATAAGTCCGGAACTGAGGCGTCAAAATAAAACGGAGCCTGATTACAAAGCGTTGTCGTTTCATCCAAATTGTACTTTTCACAGACCCAATCCATAAAATCAATCACTGCAGCGTGCGAAAGAGTAACCCCCTTAGGAACGCCGGTTGAGCCGCTTGTGAATAATACATAAAGTAAATCTGTACTCTTTGAATATGACCGAATATAATCAAGTGCTTTCTGGTTTATACCGCCGGTCACAGCATCCTTGTAATGAACTGTTGTAATCCCAGCGGGAAGCTCTGCAAGATTCTTTTCCGTAACATCATCATAAATAATAATACTTGGATGGAGCGTATCGAGAATCAAGTTAATTCTTTCTGACGGCATCTGGCTATCAATAGGAACATAAAAGCATCCTGCATACGCTGCTCCGAAAAAAGCCGCAACGTTATATGCCCTCTTTTCCATATATACCACAACCGGTTGGTGTAAACCTATGCTTTCAGAGATACAGCTTCCTATTCTCTTTGCACAATCCAATAACCTGCAAAACGAAAACTCTTCCTTGATATCAGAAAATGCTATTTTGTCAGGATATTTCGATGTAATATTCTCTAAATCCTGAAGTATTGTCGTTCTCATAATCTCCCCCTCCTCCTGCTATTGAAATAAAATTTCTCTTTCAATATTAAAATCGTAAATGTTTCTGCATTGGTTTGAAATAATATCATCACAGACAATCGGAAAGCTCGCAGCCAAATCAATATCATAGCATTCCAGCCCATTTATATTGAGCCTTTTAGAAACACCCTTTTCCTCAAGAATAGATCCCATCTTGTTAAATACTTCTTTGGGCTCTATCTCGAGTTTTCTGGCCGCATAATTGTATGTGCGTTCTTCTTCTATCCCCTCTGCATCAACATAGATACCAGAGAAGCTCTTTGCAAATCGATAAGGGACATTACATACCACTTCTGCATAGTGGACAAAGGTCATTGCATGAACATAGTCTGTGCCAAGAATAATCTGTCTCACGTGCTTACCAAGACAATATCCAAACGGTGAGTCTATACCAAAAGAGTTCTTATTATCCATTCTGACAAGTTCTTCCTTTTCTTTTCCCCATACCACAAATGAATGCATTGGGTGCTGAGTACGGCAAAAATCAGCCCGTCCTAGCGCAATATTGCCTAATGCTCCCGTCGTTCCCTTTGTGTTCAAGACATCATATCTGCCTTTATTGCTGAATTCAAATGAAAATACCGGAATCATTAAAGTCCCTTCTGTTCCCACAGCCTCTTGAAATGTATCAATAAGCACAGACCCATCGAACTTTATTCCCTCTTTCTTAAACCGGAGAACTAATTTAATTAATTCAGAAGAAAGCCAAACCCTGTCCCCCTTATTTATTTGAAACTGTTCTACCAGACTTTTATAGTCCATCTACTTTACCTCGCTAAATAAATCAGCCGCCATAAGCGTTTGTGCTATCTCGTGAAGCCGTGTTACCGGCACTCCGATTCTATTGCTTATCTGGAACAGATCTTGTGTACCGTCAGCATAAGCAATAAAGTCCATCATATCCTTTACTGTTACTGACGATCTATGAAAACTCTCTGTTGGATATAACCCTCTCGCTCCAAGCTGTGGTTCACAGTAACAATTAACTTTGTATTTTGTATTGTACTCCAGAGACATGATTATCTCTTTATATATATCAAATGCTCTTTGCAGCCCTTTCGGGCTAATCAAGCTCATGTCATCTGCGCTCGTATGATACTCTGGATACTCGTGGTATTTTGAACAGCAAACACTGCATACTGGAAGCTCCACTCCCGGTGCGTTATACTGACGTTCATCAGAGCCTCTATGTAGAAAATCATAACTTATATATTCCGGATACATAAAATGAAGAACATTCCTCGCCGCTTGATCCGCAAGTGTATTGCCATATTTGCTTGACACATACGAGACAGCTCGTTCATCACCTACACAGGTTAAGTTGTAGCCGGCAATAATCCGCTCCTTCATGGTATCGAGATTTCTTGAAAGGTAAGTTATCGCTCCTATTGTCTCTGCTACCCAAATGAAACGATATGAATATTTCCTTTTTTTACTATTTTGAATCCATTTCGCTAATTCCAACTGCACCACCGGACCGGATAACTCATTATTCGCCATCGAGGGGTGGCATACGTAAGTTGATAAGAAAATCTCTTTATTTGATTTACCCGGAATCAACAGTTCGCCATACGACAAACTTCCCTCAAACAACTTGCTCTTAATAATCACATGGTACTGCCCATCTTTCAGAGACATCCTCTGATTGTGCGCGACACAGAACCCCCAACGTTCCTTGTAATAGCTGGTTACATATGGAATCCAGTCCGGATACTCCGGAAGTGAATATAAATGCTTATCCAATTCTTCTAAGGAAACCCACTCATCAATTGGCGAAGAATATCCTACAACATGGAGATTGTTCTGCTTGAAATCGACGATTATGTTTCCATCCGCATCTTCGATATATGCATCTTCGATTTCCCATTCATTCGGTATTGTCCAATCAAAAACCTTTGTCCCGGTAGGAATCTCATGGATTATCATATGTGGTATCTCTTTTTGGATACGCCTGAGCGTTGTCCTTGTTCCTTCCCCGGTAATACTCCTGCAAACTGGAAATAATTCTCCCGCCAATTTATACATTCGTTTTCCTTGGGAATCATTCTCTGTGTTCATCTTCCTTTTTACACCATATCCCAAGTCAGGATTGTGTCCTCCTCTAAATCTTTTACAACCTTTCGGCCTACAACAATATCTGTATAGACTGGTGAAATACCAGTTCCCGGACGTTTCGGCATTAAATCTTCTTTCCGGATAACTTCATCCGCTTTCATATCTCTAGTCAAGACCAGGGAACGTCTTGCTTCACGTCTCGGAATCCATTCACACTCAAGAACCGTCTTCTCTCCACTACCAAGAACCATATCAATCCACTTGAAGTTTGCAATCGCTTTTTTGAAATCTTCAGGTTCTCCTGCATGATAGTGATCATTGCCAGGCAGTTTTTTGTCAAGGGTGAAGTGTTTTTCAATGACATCTGCACCGATCATATACGCCGCAGCTAAAGTCATCATCGTATCGTCCGGGGCAACATGATCACTGAATCCAACCTTCACATTCGGGAAATCCTTCTTCAAGGTTTCTATAATTCGTAGATTCGCATTCTTCGGAGCAGTCGGATATGAAAGGACGCAATGTAGAATTGTGATATCCTTACAGCCAGATTCTTTCAAAACTCTGACGGCTTCATCAATTTCAGAAAGATATGCCGCGCCTACAGACAGAAATACCGGTTTCCCTTTCGCTCCGATGTGTCGGATAAAAGGCAGGTTGGATAGATCGGAGGAACTAATCTTATAAAAATCAACCATATCTTCCAGATAATCTGCTGATGCATAGTCAAAAGGCGTGGAGGTAAAATCAATGCCTTTGGAATGCGTATACTGGCAAAGCTCGCGGTATTCATTTTCCCCAAAGCTATCATGCTTTAAAAACAATTCATATTGTGTCCTGGTTGGTTCCTTCGTCGTATCCCAATATGCCGGTGAATTCTTTGAGACAATCGTGCCAGCCTTATAAGACTGGAATTTTGCACAGTCAATCCCTGCCTCCGCCGCCTTATCAATATAAAGCTTCGCCGCTTCAAGCGGAGAAATATCCATCACTCTAGCCGTGTCATAAAAATTAACACCAATTTCAGCAATCAAATACGGTTTAGAATTTCTCATTTTTTCCCTCTTTCTTTTACAAATTCTGTATCAATCGAATTACACGTTTACGACCATTCTTCAAATCATTCTGAAGCAGCTTATTTTGCAGCCCCTGTCTATCTTCCTGGGGCATAGTCACATACATATCAAGCGCTGACTCAATCATATGGTCAGATGGGTTTGTACCCATATACATAAACCCATTCTCGTCACAAACGAAACCATGTCCCTCTTCCCTTACATTCTGCGAAAGAACAATCGACGGAATCCCTAGGATTGCAAGTTCATATGCCGTCCTTCCTCTCGAAGTCAAGGCCACATCGCATTCGCTCATTAATTCCGGCATATTTTTTCTTATAAAAACTCATAAGAATTTTGATTATCTTTTCAAATGTTGTCAAATGTCGGTATAGCCTGTATTTACGGGCTTTTCCGACGTTTTCTTTTCGGAAGATACATTGCATAAGCTGGCATATCCATGTATGACTTTGCTTTCAAAAGTAGTAAAAGTGTAGTAAATTCAGCTTTTACTACTAAGCTGATAGGCGTTCCATTTCAGCTTTTGCAGAAACGAATGAACCGTGTGCATAATATCCAAGTGTCATGGTTATGTTGGAATGTCCCATGATGTACTGTAAGGTATTCGGGTTCATTCCTCTGTTTGCCATGTTGGTACAGAACGTATGTCTGAAAGTATGTGGGGTCACATTCGGTAACTTGTCCTCATGTGTTTTGTTGTACTTCTTAATCAGCCCTTTAACCATACCCTCATAATTTCCTGCTACCTTTGGCAATCCCTCACGGTTGAGGAACAAAAAACTGCTGTAACCGTCAATCACGATTGGCTCTGCTTTCCTGCGGTTCTTGCTAATGCGTCTAAACGCTTGATAAGCCTTTTCGCTCATAGGAAGCTGGCGAATACCGCTGTTTGTCTTAGGCGGTTCAGTGTAGTACCCGACTTCTGTATCTCTCAAAAGCTGGTGGTCTACATTGATTGACCTGTTTTGAAAGTCTAAGTCCTTAACCGTCAATCCACACAATTCTGAAACACGAAGCCCTGTTTCTAACAGAATAATGATTTCATCACGATACTTTTTATAAACCTTATCGCTTTCCATAAAGGACAGCAGGTCTGCTTCCTGTTCTGGGGTTAATGCAATCTTAGGTTCAGTATCATCTTCCAGAACATCACTCAATTTGAAGTCGAAAGGGTTCTTTCTGATACAATCGTCCTGTATCGCCACATAGAATGACGCTTTCAGTGAACGCTTGAAATTGCTAATCGTCTTGTAGGCATATCCATTTTCATTCATTCTGATACACCATTCTTTAGCGTCTGACTGCTTGACCGTATCAATGCTTCTGGCACCGAGAGGGTCTTTTTTCAGAATGTCCATAAGGTACTTGCGTCCCTTTTCCGTATTGCGTTTGATGTTCTTTCTGTGGCTGTTCTTCTTCGCATAAAGCTGGCAGACTGTCATTTTCTTTCCAACCGTGTCAATGCCGTCATTGAGGTCTTTTTGTATCGCCTGTTCCTTTTCACGGAGTGATGTATCCTCTCGTTTTCCTGCTGGGGTTTTATCCGTTGGAACAAGTTTCCAAGCATACTCAAACTTTGGCTCTCCAAGTGCGTTTATATATTTGTAGGCGTATCTTCCGTCTTTTCTCTGGCTCTCTCCAGTCCTTAAAATTCGTCCTTTGCTATCACGTCTTTTTTCCATGATGTTAAGCTCCTTTCAAAGTAGAAAGAGCCTTGATACGACTACCTATAGTATACCATATTTCAGGCTCATTTTCACTAAATAACGTCCAAAGTATCAACGATTTTTTCAAATTGTTTCCGCTTAATCTGCACACGGTTTCCATTCATAATGACCCAGCCAGAATTGATATTTTCCTCTGCCAGCTTACGCAGTTTCTTCTCCCCGATACGGAAGTATTTTGACGCTTCCTCTATTGTCAAGGTGTATCTTTCCCAAATTGGCACATCAGTATTGTTCATAGTGTACCACCTCCTTTATGTGCTTTTTCAGAAGCAGACAGACGGCTTTGGAAAGCTCCGCTAGTATCTCAACTATTCTCATTCTTATGAGTGAACCGTATCATTAGGGCGTATCATTATTCTGTGAATACAGGTCAAGGCAGAACGACCATTCCAAAAGTCGCTCACGGATCACTGCATGAATCGCTCACTTTCTTTTCGGAAAGGTCATGGCGTGCAAGCTCCGTTGGCTCACTATACCCACAAACGTATCTGTCTGCTTTATTCAGTTGTCAAAGAACAAATCGGCTTATCAGCCTGTCAAAGCCTACTTGCTGTACAAATAAACTTTGACAGTACGATAATTCCAATCCCAGAGGGAGGACGCAGGAAAGGGGGTATTGCGTCACTCCGAATGGGAGAGGAACAAGGGGTTAGGCTACTTTGAAATCAAGTATCTTTTCCATTAGCTTCGCTTCCAAACGGCTACGCATATCATCATCTACGCTGGTATGAGGATTTCCGTATTCGTCATAGCTTGTCCTCATGGACAAACGGGCGATATATGGCTCATAGTGACTAAGTACGATATTCATTGCCAGAATGTCACCCTGTGAAGCTAATACAATCACGGGATAAGGAAGAAGCCCGTTCCCTTTATGTACGGCTTTACTCTTGTTCATGCTGGTTTCCCTCCATTCTATTTTTTAAATCTTTCAGAGCTTTGTTCCGCTGGTCGTTCACAGTCCTGCGTACAAGGTTGAGAAGTTCCGCAATCTCAACGTCGTTGTAGTCCAGAAAATAGGAAAGCAGGATAATGTCACGTTTCCTTTCTGGAAGCTCCTGCAATGCTTCTGCCAGCAGTTCGTCCTTTACTGCAATGTCATATTCCAGAACCTTAAAACGGCTGTAATCGCTGGAATATTCATCACAGGTACATATCTGTGCAAGCTGTTCTGGTGTCAGTTCTGAAAATGACACCTGCCTGCTGTTCATGTACTGGTTGTGCTTCTGAATGTTGATTGCTTCATTCTTCAAAATGCGTTTGCAGTAGCAGTCAAATACTCTTTGTGTATCTTCTTCGGAAGTTAATTTCTTCATGTCCTCACCTCCTTTCGTCTGTCAAAAGGCGGTGATAACCGTTCCTTCCCCCTTTCCGTCATTAATACAAATGGGAGGTAGGGGAATGGCAATGTTCGGGCAAGAAACTTGAAGAAATCAAAAAAGCCCAAATAGGCGTAAAAACCTGTTTGAGCTTTTGTTCGTTTATTCGATTTGTGCTGACAAAATTCTACACGGTTTTTAGTGCAAAGCCCCATTCTGTGCGGAATAATTTTTTTGACTGGCTGAATAGCAACGCTTGTATCTTACTGTTTCTTCCCATAGTATGACCTCCCGTATGGAAACTGCCAGATAGGAAATGGCAATTTTCCAATGCAAAAGCATAAAGGAAAAATCAGTCGTAATTCCGTCAGAAATGTTGATTTTTGGCAGGATATGGAAAAAGGTTATTGCAGGTCAGCGTTATGCTGGGGCAATAACCTTTTATTATCTCAATTCAATTTGTGCGTTCAGCTTATCCCGATAATGCTTTTGCTTATCGGCAGGTATATGGTTGCAGAAATCGTCAATCCATTTCTGGTATTTTTCTGTGGTATCTTCATCTAGGTAATAGTCTGGATAGCCAGCAAGTATTTGGCTTTCCCTTTCAAGCTGTTCAGACAGCATAGTTGTAAAATCTAAATGCTGTTTATGCAGGTCTAGGGAATATTCCTCATAGTCCAGTGCCATAGTAAGGTAAGTAAGACGTTCAAAGTCCTGCAATGTCATTTTTATGCGTCCTGTCAGCAAATCACGGTCATGTGGACTGCACAGCGACAGGAACACAGTTCTCTCTTTTTCCAACTGCTCCATGTTGTAACCCTCCGCTATATTAGAATTTGCGATTTAGCTTTTTTGTCATTACATAAATAAATTCTTCTGGGGTAGGTGTCCCGTCCCCAAAGTATTTACTGAACTCTACCTGTTTTTCTGGGTCTGGATTGCTCCGTGCTTCATCAATCGTTTTCTGCATTTGTTCTCTTACTTCCTTGACAGAAATACCATGTTGACGGGCAATAACTTTAAACAGGTCTTTTGTATCTCTTTTCTTAAAGCCAATCATATACATACCTCATTTCTTATATACATTTCAGTTATAGCATTTTTTACTATAACTCATGGAATGATTTATTTTATGACACCATTATAATACATTTTTACAAAGGTTACAATATAGAGGAATACTTTTAATGAAAGGAGTGTGCCAGCTATGGAACTTGACTTTAAAGCCATAGGAAAAAGAATAAAAATAGCGAGAATAAACCAGAACATGACACAGGAAACCGTTGCTGACAAAATAGGTGTCACTCCACAACACGTCAGTAATATTGAAACTGGAAATTCCAGCGTCAGTCTAACAACGCTTGTTGCGATTGCAAATCTTCTGAAAGTATCGGCTGATGAATTGCTGTGCGATACAATCCGAATTGCAAAGCCAGTCTTTGAAAAGGAAGCACAGGAACTATTAAACGATTGCAACGAATATGAAATACGTGTGCTGGTTGATGTGATGAAAGCAACAAAGGCTTCCATGCGAACCGTGAAGCTGTTTGAAAGCATGATAAATGAGAATGAATAAAATCGTAGCGTGTAGATCACATGAATGTGAATTACAGCTACGGTTTTTCTTCGTTGAATTTATAGCCGACACCCCAGACAGTCAATATGTACTGCGGATTGTCTGGGGACGGCTCTATCTTCTTTCTTAGCTTCCGTATGAATGATGTGAGATTGCTTCCCTCTGGGGCATTGTGGAAGCCCCAGACATTCTCGTATAGTTGGTCTTTCGTAAATACCTGTCCCTTGTGACAAAAGAGAAAATATAGCAAATCGAATTCTTTGGCTGTCAAATATACAAAATTTCCATTTTCGTTATGAAAGGTACGAGTAAATGGGTCAAGTTGAAATCCATTTACAATTTGCTTAATATAGACAGGAGAACTAGAAAGCCTAGAAGATAACCACTCAACGGTCTGTTGGAATATTTGTTCTTCGGTTTCAGAAAATGATACCACTAATATTTTCCCATTTTATCGTCCTCCCTTCAAATTCTATGTAAACTTTATTTCTTGAATTTTGATTTTTTCTTTAAGTAACTTTTTGATAAATTAGAATTTTCAGTTTCGTATTGTACTCATAATATAGGATAAATTTAATTATTGAAAAAATTTAAAACCTGACTATTAAAATCTTTTGCTTCTTCGTATGTACTATGCCCCAGTCCATTATAAATTTTTAACTTGCTTTGGGCTATATGATTTGCAAGTTCACAAGAAGAGGAACTTCCCACAATTTTGTCATTATCACCACCTATAACAAATGTGGGACATTGAATTTTTGAAATTTCATCTAAAGCATTATGGGTAAGACAAGCAGTTGCCTGTATAATAAATCTATCAAGATTTTTAGGTTTGGTAAGTTTACTAAGGATTGGATATAGCGGACGATATGTTTTTAATTTCCTCTCTGTATAGGTTTTTTCTGCTGTATCAATAAATATTTGTTTAAAGTCTTTTTCTTTTGCAAGTGATAACCAATTAAAAATTACACTTTTTGATGTTTCATTTGGCTGACACAAAGTTACAGCAAGAACAAGTTTTTCTACCAATTCAGGATAATCTATTGCAAGATATTGTGCTATCATACCACCTTGAGAAACTCCCATAACAAATGCTTTTGTTATATTCAGTTGATTCATGACACTTGCCAAGTCATTAGCCATATCTCTTGTGGAGCAGTCTTGTTTAAGTTTATTTTTACGGCTAAACACATATACTTTGTAGTCTTTAGCAAATAATTTGTACATTAGTGCAAATGTAACCGCTGTACCTTTCACTGTCTTTAATGCATCACCCAATCCGGGAATGATAACAAGACTTTTGCTTCCATTTCCAAAAGATATATAATCCATATCTGTATCGTCTATTTTGATATTGCAATTTCTTGCATTGTAAAACATATTTCAGCCTCCTTGAATGAATTTTAAATAAATGATTTCCGTTATAATTTCTAGTTTTCCAGTTTGACAAATTCTTTAATGTAAACATCATCTTCATTTTTTAAATTGTGTTGTGTAATGGCAGCAACAACAAATAATATTATACTTATTACTAATATAGGTTGATAAATACTTATGCGGAAAGTTTCAAACACAACACCATAGATAACCTGTCCAAGTGGCGCAACACATTGCGATACTGCCATAATAATAGCCATAACTTTTCCTAGGTTCTCATTATTAGTTTTCTTTTGCACGTTACTGATAACGAAAATATCAAGCACCATCAAAATAGCAGAAGCCGGAATCATTCCTACCATGAAAACAATAAACCCAGGGTAATATCCAAGTTTTAATACATCTGGCATAACAGCTATCGCTATAGGAATGAACAATAATGCAATAGCAATTAACCAGCGGTACAACGTATTCATTCTAAAGATTTTCGTAAATGCACCTATTGTTAATGCACCTAAAATTGTGGAGAAACTAACAAGCCCCAAACCAATACCATACATTGTTTCTGAACTTTGCATTACTTCACGCAAAATGATTGGGACTCCAACAGATAAAAAAGGAGATAGGATAAAGTTTAATACTCCTGCCAAAATCATTGCTTTTAATATAAATGGCTCTTTAACAACATATTTAAAACCGACTTTCATATCTTTGATAATGGTATTTACAATATTTTTGTCTTGTCTGCGTCTTGTGAAAGGTATTTTAATAAAAATTTCCATTACAGCAGATAAGAAAAATGCAATACAACTTAAAATAATGAGGACATCCACTCCAATAAACTTAAATAGAACACCTCCTATAATGGGCGCTATAATATCAGATGTTGCTTGTATACCTGTTACGATACCATTCGCACTCTCAATTTTACTTTTAGCAACAAGCAAAGGAATGCTGGAAGTTACTGTAGGAGTATACATTGTACTAATTATTGATAATATGATCATAATTACACTAATTATAAAGACAGAAGATTTATCTGCTGATATAAGTAAAAATAAGACAAGTATTATAAAACTACTGCAAAAATCATAAATGACCATTAAGTTTCGTTTATTAAACCTATCTGCTATAGCTCCACCTAATGGCATACTTATACGTGGAATATTAGAAATTGCATATACAGTAGCAAAAATATCTGCTCGACCTGTTATATCCAAAATATACAGTGATAAAGCAAAACGAAGAAGAGAAGCACCGAATGTGGAAATAATCTGTCCGATTGCTACTAAAATAAAATTTTTATCATATGCTTTTATTTCTCTTTTCAAGATATTGTCCTCCATGTTAAATTTCGTTCATAAAAAATGTATTCACTTAATCTTCAAAAAAATTGATGATAGCTGTTGCCAATAATTGAAACATTTCATTAATGTCTATTGAGAGTTTCATATCTTCACTATTATTTTCTACTGTACTCATCGCTACAGTCTGTGCTATACCATCTATTGATACACTTATGAACATATTCATAGATGCAATAGGAATTGTGGAATGTAATACCCCCAATTCAATTTTTTTAGTTATGTAATTTATAATTTTATTTTGAGCATATTCTAAACTTTTTTTGAATTTTAATAGAGGGAATACAGTATTTCGCTTTTTATTGTCATAGGCATAAAATACCAAAAGCTCAAAACAAGTTTTACCACCTACAGTTTTTAGCAATTCCGAAACGTATGTTCCTATTGCATTGATACAGTGAAACAAGATTATTTTCTCTGGTTGTTTTGAATTTAACAGGTCATCAATCTTTTGTTCCAGTAAATCATATGTAGTATTTTTGTTGATTAAGTCAATATAAATTTCATCAATATTAGCATAATACCGATAAATAGCTCCTTGACTAAAACCAGCTTTTTTAATAATATCTCTCATAGTTATTTGGTATAAAGGTTTTTCTTTTAACACTTCGTTGGTACATTCTAGAATAAAATCTTTTCTATCAGTTAAATATTTCGTTGTGACTTTAGGCATAATTTGCACCTCCTTTTTAAAAGTGACATATTGTCATTTATTATTATAATACATATCCGAACTAATAGCAAGGAGAAAATGACAATATGTCATTTAAGCTCCTTGCTAAGTAAAAAGAGGATAATATAGATTTAATCAATTATTTTCCAGTTACTATCCTTATGAAGCACAAGCTCAAACTGTGAAATCTGTGTAGCCTTTGTCTGATTATCAAGGAACTTCACGGACACACTCACTTTCACATTCTCCCCGTCTTGTGTAAAGATAGGGTTTATCAACTCTGAATACAGGTAATCACCGTTTATCGGCTCTAGCACATTGCCCTGTACATAATAAGCAAGTTCCTTTTCCGTTGCCGTAGGATAGAGTTTAAAGAATGTTTCCAGAAATGCCGTTGCGTCCTGCATGGTTTCAGCGTCCACCGTTCCGTCTGCTTCCTGTGCCTTTGGCTCATAGCTTGATTTCTGGTGTGCTGGGGCAAGGGTCGGGTTCTTTGTGATAACCATATTTCCGTCTGCGTCCACATGGACAGCTACGGTATAAGTGGCACTGACCGCTTTCGTCTGGTCGCCCTCCTTTATCTGCTGATCTACTTCGTAGGTAGCAGTAAACTCGTTCTCCCCAGACTGTGCTACATTCCATATCTGTACGTCACTGACTGTGGAGCTGGTCGGTATATCCGTCCGTATGGTGTCCACATTCAAGTCCTGCAATTCCTTTGTGAGATACTCATTGATAGAAGCGGTACGCTTTTCAATGGCTTCCTTGCTGTTGTCCCATGTGTAATAAGACTTCGCAAAGTTCTTTACAAAGTTTTCAATACCATTCGTATCATTAAGCCGTAGTTCTATGATTTCCTTTTCATGGGTGGTGTGCTGGTCGATTGCCGTGAAATTCTTGTATACCCCGAAGCTGACACTTGCAATTAGCACCAGCCACAGGGCAATGACCGATTTCTTATGCGTCCCAACTTTCACGGTACGCACCTTTTTTTCTTTGAGGAGCTTTTCTTTCTTTTTGAACATTGTATCAATCCTTTCTGTTATTGTTTAATTCTTCCTGCACCGATTAAGTGCTGTTGCCAGTAGGAGCTTGTAAGGTCGGCGTAGCCGATAGGGTCGCCAGCGTGATACATCTGATTGTTGCCAACGTATATTCCCACATGAGTTACATAACTTCCAGCGTTATAGGTAGAATGGAAAAATACCAAATCGCCAGCCTTTGCCTGTGAAAGTGGGATATGCTGGGTCACGTCATACTGTGCCTGTGCCACCCGTGGCATGGATATTCCAGCCTTGCCGTAGCACCACTGCACCAGCCCCGAACAGTCAAAAGATGTATTCGGATTGTCGCCACCATACACATACTTCCAGCCTTGATATTTCAGGGCTTCGTTCATAACCGCCTGTACCATCTTGTCGTCAAAGTGCGTGACAGTCAGATACTGGTTCACAAGCTCTACATAGAACATATTGCCGTAGTTGTACCGCCAGCCACCGTTACGGGCAACGGCTATCGGGTTTGTGTAGGTCACTTTTTTACCTCCCGACTTGTCCCGTGAAAAATTCTCTGCCAGCGTGAAGCTGTGCTTTTTCCCGTTTCCAGCCACATAGCCCAGATAACCGCCCCCGTAGTTGTAGCTTTGAATGACGGCGTTTATATCCTCAATTCCTTGCCCTTTGGCAGAAGCAAGCAGTTCCGAGAAATATTTACAGCCCTGTTTAATGGAACTTTCCGTATCTAAGGAATTAGGAGGAAGCCCCAGACTTTCCGAGCTTTGCATAACGTCCACGGCTGTACCACCGCTTTCCACCTGCATAATCGCAAGCAGGTAATTCACGTAATCCTCAATGCCATATTCCCGTGCATACTTTTCCACCATTGGCTGATGTTTCAGCACTTCGGGGGACAGATTCATGCCTGTAACCACAGAGGAAGAACCACCGCCCCCGTCGTCGTCCTCTGCACTAATTAACACGCCGAAAAACAGGACAAGGGAGAACAGCACAGGAAAAATGCTTCCAATGATAAGCATATGCTTTATTCTCATTTCCTGCGTCCTTTCTTCTTATGGGTACTGGTTTTCTTCTGGCTGGTCTGCTGTGATTTCTGGGAACTCTGGGACGTTTGCACCTGCCTTGTTTGCTGGGTCTTGACGGTACGTTCCCTCTGGACGTTTTGTTTGACTTCCTGTGTGCTGGTAGCTTTTGGAGCGTCCCCAGCCTTGACCGTTTGACGCTGTACGCTCTGTCTTTGTTCTGGGGCTTTGACAGAAGTACCAGACGCAATAGGTCGTTCCTTAACAGGCGTTTCCTTTCCAGTGGTCGTTGTCGGTGTGGCAACAGCAGGTCGTTTCTTATCCTCTGTTTTTGATACAGCCTGCGGTGTGGTTTTTGTTTCTGGCTTTGACATAACCGCTGGTCGCTCATGCTGACGGGTAGCTCCTGTTGTCGCTGATCCGTCCGCTTGCTTTTCAGAACGCCTTGCTTCCTGCGCTTTCTGCATTTCCATACGCTTCTGTGCCACGCTCTGTCTGCGCTGGTTGAGCTTGTCCGTTCGTCCAGACTGTCTTGTTTCCTGTTCCTGCGTCACGCCACGCTTGAAGTCGGACACGGTTTTCTTTGCGTTTTCCTTTGCCGAATAGACCGCATAACCAGCCTGTGTCGGCATATCCTTGACCGCTTCCTTGACTTCCTTTGCCTTATCTTTTACACGGTTCTTTGTGTCCATGACTGCGCCAGCCTTTGTACCTGCACGGCTTCCAAAACTGGAAGAAGTAGCGGTATTATTTCTCTGTTTCTTGTTTGCCGTAGATTTACGGGCAGACCCGCCAGAAAACATAGAGCCTGTGACTGCACCAGCTACACTTCCAGCACCGACAGCCCGTGCCATTCTACGTTCCATACGTCTAGCCCTGTGTCGCATGAACATATAAGGTCTGCGGAATATTCTGCGTCCCATGTTCTGGCTATCCCCAGCATTAAGACTGAACATACTCATAATGTCGCCCAGCTTGAAATAGATACCAGCGAATGTCACTATCTGCAAGAACGCCACCATAAAGAACGGGTAGTCATTGGACATGTTGTAAAACATGCTGGAAATGGAAAATGCCACGGTCACAATCAAGGTAATGCCAGCCCTTGTCATAATGGTATTGAACACTTTGACGATTGCCTGTTTCGCCATGCCCTCATAGCTGGGTATCATGGATAACAGGAAGCTAATCGGCAGGAACATGGCAAAGATGATAAAAAGTATCTGGCTGAAAATCATCATAGCTGTAAGCAGGAATACAAAAATCGTGATACCTAAGTTGAAGATAAGCAGGAAGAACACCATTCCCAAACGGTTTACCACCTGCGGTATTGTCATGTTGTCATTGTCTTTATCTTCGATTTCCGTTTTTACAACGTCCTCTCTGGTTTCTCCGGCCTCGTCTGACGGGCTGGCAGATACCAGAGCTTCTACACGGTCAGCCCCGATTTCCTCAATGCTTGAATTGCCAAATTGAAGCAGTAACCACGGCTGTTGCACCTGTATAGAAAATAAACTATCCCGTATCAAGTCCACACTGTCTTTGCCCTTGCTGTCACTGTCTGGGAGCATGATTTTAGTTCCCAAATCAAGAGAAGCTGTGCTGATGTCGCTTGAAAAGTCGTTTACTTTTTTGATGTAATCGGGAGCATAGGCAATAAAGGAAGCCGATACAAGGAACACCACCAGAAAGTTAATGACTGCGTGGATTGCCTTGCTGGTTTCCCGTTTGATTATTCCTGTGTAGGCAACATAGATACCCACAATGAGGATAAGCAAGAGCAGGAAACCAACATAAAAGCCAGAACTGGAAAAGCCGTTTGACGTAACCCCAGCTAGGGTCTGTATGCTTTTTCCGATACTGTCTGCCATATCGTTAATGAAGTTCAGCTTGTAGGCTTCCTGCACCACGTAGCCCGTAGCGTGTCGGACGGCAAATTGATGGAAACGCAAACAGCGAATTATTTTTCCGACATTTATCCTATTGACTGCGCAGTGCTGTCTGCAAATGCACAATCCTGTCAAAAATGCTGCACGTTGTTGTCGGTATTGTTTTGCGCCTGAAATGCAAAAGGCCATGGATCCCTCATGAGACACATGGCCCATATGAAAAATTTAGTTTTTCCCCTGCCTGTCGGCCAGAACAGGAAGATGAACCAGGCCGGTGGCGACAGTCACCGCATCCACCTTCCGCATCAGGGAGCCGATCCTT
>OFGE01000296.1_pt1 | contig 56597 bp, 53 predicted proteins | sample 1521681 | NCBI WGS metagenome assembly OFGE01 (sample SAMEA3504093, study PRJEB24116) | mouse gut metagenome | biome: mouse gut; feature: mouse-associated habitat; material: faeces | place: Denmark | collected 2011 | reverse complement strand
GGCGCTTCCGGCCCGGGCAGCTTCCACAGCAGCATTTAATGCCAGGATATTTGTCTGGAAAGCAATATCTTCAATGGTTTTAATAACCTTGCTGATTTCTTTGGATTTTTCATTGATAGCGCTCATAGCATTCATCAGCTCGTCCATATGGCCGGAGCATACCTGAATCAGCTCATGAGACTGAATGTTCTCAGCCTTTGCAGTCTTGGCATGATCTGCAGTGGCCTCAATCTTAACAGAAATATCCTTAATGGTATCTGCCAGCTCCTGTACAGAGGATGCCTGTTCGGTTGCGCCCTGGGCCAACGCCTGTGCGCCGCTGGATACCTGATCCGATCCGCTTGCTACCTGATCGGAAGCCTCATTGATGCGGCTCAGTGTGGTGCTTAAATTGGAATTCATCTTCCGGATAGAAGACAGCAGGGGTGCAAAATCACCTACGTAGTACTCTTCCGCCGTTGTGCGGACATTGAAATTACCCTTGGCCATCTCAGCCATCAGACGGTTCAAGTCCGTAATCATAGCATCCAGACCCTTAAAGGTTACTTTGAAATTGTCCACCAAAACGCCGATCTCATCCTTCCCCGTATAAGTCAGATCATTCTTAACAAGGCCCTTGGAGAGATTCTGAGCTGCCTCCTCCACCTCTGCGATAGGTCTTACGATGGAAGCCGTTACCTTAATGCAGATAACGAATGCAAAAATCACTGCTACCACCAGCAGGGCGACAACGATTATCATATCCTGATTCGTGGACTTTACACTTTCATCCAGTGTCTCGTCCTGAAGAGCTGCCGTGGCATCATCAAGAACCATAGCCTGCGCAACCAGTGCATCCAGAGTCGGTGTACACTCCTCCACCAGAATCCGCTCGGACTCTGTCATTCCGGTAGTATTGGAATTGCCTGCTGCCGCCTCAGCTCTCAGGCTTTCCTCTACTCTTCCGCCAATAGCAATCCACTGCTCCATCAACGTAGAATATGTATTGACCTCGCCCGCATCCAGAATATTCATCGCTTTCAATTCCTCAATATCGGAACGGATGGATACAATCAACTCATCTACACGCTTTGCATTGCTCTCCAAGGTTGCGTTGTCCTTTGAAATCGCCATATCACGCAAATACCGGGCCGCCGTGTTGGTGCTCATACGGCTGTTGCGTACCAGACTTCTGGCTGTCATGGCACCGTTCGAAAAGTCATGAAGATTCTGGTTGGCTGCATTCAGCTTTGAAATTGCGGTTATTGAAATAATAACCGTCAATACCAGAACAACCGCATAACTTACCAATAATCTGCTTCTGATTTTCAAGTTCTTTAACATGTCTTTCCCCTTCTTTTCCTCTTTATTGTGCAGTATTCAACACTCTTCCTTATCATACTGCGAATTTACTTTCTTGTCCACAGAAAACAAATATTTTTTATTAATCTCTTCTCAAGGTAAACCGGCCTGTAAGCTCCTTGAGCATCTGAGACTGGCTGGACAGCTCCTCGCTTGCCGCCGCGCTCTCCTGGGCCGTTGCGGAGTTGGTCTGTACCACGCTGGAAATCTGGTCCATACCCTGGGTAATCTCCTGGATGGAATTGGCCTGATTCTCCGCCGCACGGGTAATCTTTTCCACCAGTTCCACCGCATTCTTGGTGCTCTCCACCGTAGACAGCAGAGCCTCCGCCGTACTGCCCGCGATCTTCGTCCCATTGTCCACCGCCTGCATGGAGCCTTCGATCAGATGGGTCGTATTCTGTGCCGCCTCCGCACTCTTGGAAGCAAGGTTACGTACTTCATCTGCAACTACTGCAAATCCCTTGCCGGCTTCTCCTGCACGCGCCGCCTCAACTGCCGCATTCAGTGCAAGAATATTGGTCTGGAATGCAATATCCTCAATGGTCTTAATAATCTTGCCGATATCTCCTGACTTCTGACTGATCTCGCCCATAGCCGCAATCATATCCTGCATCTGTTCGTTGGAAGTTGAAAGCTTCGTCTGAGCTTCCATAACCTTCTCGCTTGCTTCCCTTGCATTCTCGGCCGTATTGTTTACTTCTCTTGAAATATCATTAATGGTAGCCGCAAGCTCTTCCACAGAGCTTGCCTGCTCCGTAGCTCCCTGTGATAATGCCTGCGCGCCGGAAGATACCTGATCCGCGCCGCTTGCTACCTGATCAGAAGCGTCATTGATCTGCCTCATAGTTGAACTTAAACTGCGGTTCATCCTGCGGATTGCAGTCAACAGCGGCCCGAAGTCTCCCCTGTAATACTCGCCGTTTGCAAACAGGTCGAAGTTGCCGTTTGACATCTCATCCAATAGACGCGACAGATCGGAAACAACATTCTCCAATACCTGACACGTCTCCTTAACGCTGCCTACCAGCAAGCCAAATTCATCCGCAGATTCATATTCCAAAGTCTGGGACATCTCTCCCTGGGCAAGCCCCTGCATTGCTTCTTCTACCTGATGTACCGGATATACGATCAGCTTTGTAACGATTGCACAGATAATCATAGCAAGTATGATCGCAACCACGGTAATAACCAGCAGAATAATCATACTCATGTTCGTTGTCTTTACGCTATCCTCAACGGTGTTGGCACGTATATTAACCGTCTCTGTGTTCAACGCATTAATCTCGCTGATTACTTCATCGAGAAGAGGCGTACATTCGGTCCGCACTTTTTCGGCAGCCCCCATCGGATCGCCGGACTCCAACTGTGCAATAATCTCCTCTGCAACTCCCATCCATTCTGTCAGCAAGGACTCAAGCTCCGCAACCTGTTCCTTATCCAGAATCCCAAGTTCCTTGATCTTCTCAAGATTCGTCCGTATACTCTCCTCATTCTCCGCAATTCCCTGAAGGTTATCAGAATCAGCTTTCCCACCGATAATCATATCCCGCATATCTTTCGCCGCTATAAACGTTGCAATCCGGCATGCCTTTACTGCGTCGTCTGCCGCGACAGACCCATTCACAAAACCAGTCAGGTTATCACTTGCCTTCCTCAACTGTAATATGGAATAAACGGAAAGTAAGGCAGTTAATAACAGCACTATTCCAAATGCCACCAATAATTTCATTCTAATTTTTAAATTCTTAAACATCTCGTTCTCCTTCTGTCTGTTCTATATTTGCAGTCTCTTCCTCTGCATCTTCGTTCCGTAAGTCTTCCTCTTCTTCCTCTGCATCCCGAGAAGTCGTCTCTTCCTCCCTTGCATCCCGGGAACTTTTCTCTTCCTCCGTATCTCTGCCAGGTGTACCGCTTCTTTCTCCTTGCTCAATACTCTGAGGCACACGTTCTTCTTCTGCATCACAGTCTGGGAATCCTACTTCTTCTGCCTGTGGTATGACATCTCCGGATGTAGCTTCAGGCTCCTCTACTCCCTCTTCTTTTTTTCTTCTCCTAATCATTCCTTTCAATTTTTCTTGTATGTCTAACAATCTGACTCTAAGCCGAAAACCTGTTTTCTTACACTTATTCGCACAGATCCTTCTAAAAAAACGCCAATTACGGATTATCCAACAGAAGCCAAGTAAATACGGATGCTTTTCCAATATGGGGAAAAAGCGAATCATGTATTCTCTCGACGGGAACATCCAAGCCTGCTTTCTCAAGGCCCATTCCTTATCCCGGTTGCGCCAGTAGAAATCCAGCCGGATCTTCTCACATGGCAGCAAGGTTTCGTCCAGATGCCTGTTCTCACGGCCGCGGGAAATAATATACTCTTCCAGTTCCAGCGCAAGTCCATACTGCTGCTCAGCATCCTCTCCAAACCAGAGTGTCCCTAGAATATCAATCTGGCTTGCGAATTCCTCCCAGTCCGCCTTATCTAACAATTCTTTTACAGTTTTCCACCGGAATTGCTCTCCTAAAAGCTTCCGATACTGCCACAGGTCTAAAATGTCCCGTATCTTTAATCTGCCCGTAATATACAGCTCCACCATTCTTGCAACCCGGTACAGGTACTCTTCCTCATTGGACAGCATATGTATGTACTTGTAGGGCTCTGCACACCGAAATCTCTTAATGGGTCCCGTGAAAAAACGCTGAACCATTCTGTTCTCAATCGGCATAGCGTCATAGAACACAACCCTGATTCCCGGTACACGTACGTATAAAATGCCGCTGCATGTTGAATCCTCTCTGTGCTCATAGTCCATATCCAGCATGATCCTGTTAATCCAGGGAAGAGCCTTCTTGTTCACAAGGATCTCTACCTGCCTGATCTGCGCCATCTCCGGCTTAGGATACATCTCGCTCGCACTGGAATCAAGTAAAAATAATGCTTCAATATTATATCTCTCCAACTGCCACTTTATGACTTCTTCTACCTTCTCGTATGTCTCATACAGTAGGAGCGACTTCTTATATTCCTGATAGAACTGAGCATTGCATTCTTCCGAAATATTCTTCTCAATCCCTAACAGTCCGACGTAGACAATATTAACAATCTCCTGATATTCAGAAACGTCAAGAACCGACTCCCATCTTACATGCTTCCGCATGGATTGAATCGGTTTCTGATTAATAATTGCTGCCAGCAATATTAACACATATCTGATCTCAAAATTAATCGTTCGTTTCCTCCCTTCCAGGCCTCTCGAATTAAGTTTCGACTAATTACACCCTTTAAATTTATTATCGGACATTATCAGGCAAATATAACATTTTTTCACTATTTTTTTCTTCTTCTCCCAGAATTCTTCTCTCAGCAAAAACATCCATTGCTTTCTGATCATAAATCGACCGTTTAGCGTCCACAGCGAGCCTTCCGGCCACCAGTGTAATACACCGCTTCTTCATGATTGTAACCAGTTCTCTTGCATGGCTGGCTACCAGAATCGTCATTCCCCGGTAATTCAGTTCATCGAATAACTGCATCAGATCCCACGCCGAATCCGGATCAAGATTCGCTGTCGGTTCATCCGCAATCAAGATCTCCGGCTGGACAGCAAGGGCCCTCGAAAGAAGCGCTCTCGCCTGCTCTCCTCCGGAAAGCTCATCTGGGTATGCATGGTACTTTCCAGCAAGCCCAACTAATCCCAGAACTTTAATCACCTTCGACCGTATCCGTTCATCTGCATTACCGGTCGCAAGAATCGCCAACCTTATATTATCATATATCGAGCGATCTTTCAATAGCCCAACTTCTGGTGACATGATTCCTAACCTTCTTCTGTGCATCGGAACCCTCTTACGGTCCATAGTGTCAAGCCTCCTGCCCTCGACTATGATCTGCCCGGAAGTCACCTCTTCCTGCTTCATAATCAGATTCAGCAGCGTACTCTTGCCGGCTCCGCTTTTACCTACGATAAAAACGAATTCCCCCTTATCTACGGTAAAGGAAATATCCTTCAATGCGACTTCGTTCTTGTATTGTTTCGTCACATGGTCGAAAATAATCTGTGCCATATACTCCCACCTTAATTTTTTTCCCACTGTTACCGATATTTATTATATACTATTATTTGTGAAAACAGTCAATATAATTTCCGAAATATGGAGACAAAGATGAAAAAGAAACTACTTTACGGGGCTCTTATCGGACTTATTGCCATAGCCTCGCTTCTGTGTATGCCATTTTCCCGGATTGACCTTGCGTCCGGCACTGTCCGACCCGCGCCACCGGCGCTGCCGGATGCCGCCCCGGACCCTGTCGAAGCTCCGGTTGTCACAGACGGACAATATTCCCTGACTGTCGAGAGCAGTATCGGGATGCTTACTTATTATAATCAATCTGACGCCCGCTGGGCGGAGCATTTGTATGGAGGTCAGGATCCTCTCAGGAAATACGGATGCGGTCCTACGGTTCTCGCCATGATCGTATCCAGCTTCACGAACCAACCCCTTCTGCCGCCAGAGATGGCCGACTGGGCGGCTGCCAACCATTACTGGGCGCCCAGAGGCGGGACGGCGCATAATTTTATTCCTGAGTGTGCCGCTGCTTTTGGGTTTGAGGTAAGCTCCTTCCAGAATTTTACGGTAGAAGGAGTCTTATCCGAATTGTCAAGCGGCCATATCCTGGTAGCGTTGATGGGGCCCGGCCATTTTACCGGAAGCGGGCATTTTATTATCATTACGGATTACTGGACCGGAACTCAAGTCCGGGTAGCCGACCCTGCCAGCCTTGAGAACACGCAGACTCCGTGGGAAGTTCAGACGCTTCTGGATGAACTGAGCCGCTTTGCCAATTCCGGCGGACCAGTCTGGAGTATATCGCCCAAGTAGGCAGATCTCACATTAATGGCAAGATGCTATGTATGCAAATTTAAAAGAGCTGGCAGAAATGTAATGATTTCCGCCAGCTCCTATCTTTTCTTTTTATTGCGTTGATTGATAATAAGAGTCTTTACCAGCCACTTTTAAGTTGATTACTTTATCGATGGCAATGGTCCGCTCCAAAACCTGTGACAACTGACAGCTAAGCTCCTTAATCTTTCTGGCTTCAAAGTTCTCCGGCTGATACTGATCTTCTCCCCGAAGCCATGATCTGACCTTTTCCTTTTCTTCGCCTCCGGCTTCCGCCAATAACTGAATCTCCTGCTTTGTCTCTCCAAACCGTTCCAACTCATCCTGCCGCATCTTCATAAGAAGCTGGACTGCTTCCTGGTCATTTCTGGACATTGCGTCTGCAAGATCCTTCGTCACTCTCTCAATCTCTACCATATGCATATAGTTCCGCTGCACCCGTTTTAGGACTTCTGTCAAAAGTTCTTCCTGATTCTCCATACATCCTCCTGTTTATACGGCAGCCGTCTTACTTGCTTCTTTGAACGCATCCCTGAGTTCTGCGACAAGGGGCTTCAATTCCTGGATTACAGCGCTGTTCCTGCCAGCTTGCAGCCTGCTGAGCTCAAAGAGGAAGAATTCATACATCCTCCTCAAATCATAGCTGATCCGATACTCCATGTTCAGAGTTTTGTTGAGATACTCTACAATCTCCCTCGACCTTTTTACTGATTTATCAAACAAATCATAGTTCTTATCATCCAATGCGATCTGAGCCCTGTTAAGACGCTTAATCAGCTCATCGTACAAGAGCAGAAGCATCTCGCTGCGTGTCATCGTATTCACAGACTGCATCTTATACTGTTGATATCCATTCTGATACATATTCTTCCCCTTTTATCTATTCTTAATAGCCTCCAAGCTGGCTCAGCCAGCTGCTCTGGCTATTCATCTGGGAGATTAATGTCTCCAGGCTTGTGAACTGCTTGATGTAACGGTCACGCTCTGATTCCAGCCTTGTCTGGAGCTTAGAGATCTGCTTATTGATCTCAGCTATCTGTTTGTAGAAACCATTCTCGGTAAGACTCATAGGTGAGCTTGTAGATCCCGCCTTCTTAATCAAGATACCCTTGCTGTCCATGGAACCAAGCGTCTTTACGTACTTATCCATTACATTCTTGAGGTTCGTAGCAATTCCGGTAATATCATTGCCCTTTTCATTTTTCGTTCCCTGCGGCGCTGTAAAGAGCTTTTCTACGGACTCTGGATCGGTCTCCAGGGCTGCGCGCAGTTTAGACTCATCCAAGGTCAGCTTACCATTGTCTGAATACAGCGTAGACGTCGTGATTCCGACTGCCTTCAATGCTTCCGCATTACCGCCTCCGATAATGAAACGAAGGTCGCTGCTTAACATTCTCAGGTCGCTGTCGCCGTACAACATACCAGATTTTGCCTTCTCTTCCCATGTCTCAATCTCGCTCTCGCTCAGCTCCTTCTTCTGCTCGCTGGTAAGCGGTGAATAGTCACGGTCCGGCTTGGTGGTAAGTTCCTTGTTCACAAGCTCGATAATCTTGTTGTACTCTTCTACCATAGCCTTGATACCGTCCACGATATTGTCGGTATTTACTCTGGCATCGATCTCAACTGCATCTGCGTCTTTATCCAACACCATAACCGGATCTTTGCCTGGTGCTAATGGATTGCCATCCGCATCCAGGAGATGTCCCGCGTCGTCTTTATTCACTTTATATCCAAACGTTCCCTTTACGCCAATGGAAAGACCGTCGACTGTGAAGGAATTGCTGTCACGAATCAGTTCCACAACATCGTCGGAACCTTTATATTTTACAGCGACAACGGCGTCCTGCCCCTGAACCTCTACTTTTCCGTCCGTCGTCTTGACGCCGAATACTTTATTCAGGAAATCGCTGTCACCAGATATATTGATGGTCCCGCTGGCTCCTTTTTCATTGGATGTAAATGTGAACTTATCTCCAACTGCCTGATAACTTAGGGTTACGCCAGCTCCGCTCTTATTAATCCGGTCTATTAGAGCATTGACAGACTCATCCTTATTAAGTGTAAAGTCTACACCGTTAATCTGGATTTTATTCTTTGTACCGTCAAAGTCCCCAACGGTTAACCCTAAACCAGCATTAACCAGCGATTCTTTCAGGTTCACACGATTGGTAACTCCAGATTTAATTCCAAGTACGCCGTTCGCCCCGACAAGGTCGCTGCTGCCGGAAACAAGCGTGAGTGTAGAGGTCGTGTCCTTTCCTCCTGACGGGTTCGTTGTTGTGAAGCTAAGTTTTCCTTCTGCATCTAAGTTTACCTGAATTCTGCCCTTTCCAAAAGCAGACGCCAACTGATCCTCAAGAGACTTACGGATTACCTCATTATCATTCGTTCCATCCAATTTGTCTTTTGACGGCATATAGATTGTCTTTGATGTTCCATTATAGGAAAAAGTCAGCTCTTTTCCCGCAACTTTCTCTGCGAAACTAATATTATGTGACAACTTAGAAGTATCAAGTTTATTCCCTACCGCAGTTGCAGTGGCAAGATCCCATTCTTTGTCCTTCTCTCCGTCCGCTTCTTTGCTTGGGAACCCTAATAAATCTAACGCCGTATTATTGCCGCCGACTACTTTTAGAGCATTGCCTCCCGCTCCCGCCTTTTTTGCAATCTCTATATTGTCATTGCTTCCAACCTTAATTTCAACAAGGTCTGACAGCTTCGTATTGTCATTCACTTCTACTTTTGACAGCTGTTCGTTGATTGCCTTCTTAATTCCTTCCGCCGTCTTATAATCATAGAGCTTACCCTCGGAATCCGTCAGCCCTAAAGTAACGGAGTAACTGCTTCCTCCATATTCAAAATCCAGTCTTTTACCTACCAGATCCTGAACGACATATTCGTCGCCGTCCATTCCATTCTTATCTATTGTCGTCCCGATCTTCCCGGTCTGTAGTTTCATATCTGAAACAGACTCAGAAGAAGACCACTTCGCATCCTGCGCCATCTGCTTTACACCCATGATAGTGATAGCATTCGCCGCGCTTGCCGTTCCTGTCACAGAAACAAACTTGCTGTTCGCCCCTGTCGTCGTAATATTATTCCTTCCCCAGAACATAGAACTGAATAAGTTGTTAGAAGAAGTCAAAGATGCTGTATATTTATTCGCAAATGCGATCATCATATCACTGATAGCCCGGACTGCGTTCTGCTTCCACTCAAGCTGCTGCTTCTTCTGCTGCTGCTGTGTAATCTTACTGGTAGTGCCATATGTCATACCTTCAATCAGGGTATCACGATCCATTCCACTTGCCAGGCCGCCGTATCCGCGGATGCTGTTAGCTGTTGAGTTCGTTAATCCACCTACTGTTGCCATACTAATCTCTCCTTTTCTCTTTCATTCATAAATGCCTATTGTCTGTGCGGTACGATAGCTGCCTTGTACATAAATGTCTAGCTTAACTGCCGCACCTTTTTCATAAATTCAAATTTATTCTGTACTTATTTATCGGCATATAGTATACTTTAAATAATAGTTAGATAAGTTTTAATTACGAATGGAGGAATTTATTTTGGCTACTATTATCGCACTTACGAACCAGAAAGGCGGCGTAGGCAAGACAACATCATCCAGCGCCCTGGCTGCCGGGCTGTTTTCATTTTACAATAAAAAGGTGCTGGCAATCGATCTTGACCCTCAGGGCAGCATGGGGTTTAGCCTTGGATTGGATATCGAGAACTGCAGCACCATATACGACGTACTGAAAGGTCAGGTTAATATCAAAGATGCAATTCAGGATACAGATTATTGCGACATTATTACTTCAAATATTTTGCTGAGCAGCGCAGAGTTGGAATTTACTTCTTCCGATCGGGATATACTGCTTAAAAGAGCCTTGCTCCCTGTGATTGCAGAGTATGACTATATCATTATTGACACTCCTCCGGCCCTGAACGTACTCACAGTGAATGCATATGCGGCGTCCGACCATCTAATCATCCCGATGGCTCCGGAGATTTTAAGCCTTCTTGGCGTCTCCCAGCTAAAGGAAACTATCGATTCTGTCCGTCAGAGCGTGAATCCCAACCTGAATGTACTTGGTATCCTTCTGACGAAATATAATCCGCGGACGCTGCTTGCCCGAGAGGTTAAGGAGATGGCTGAGAATATTGCGTCACAGATCGGGGCGTGTGTATTTAACGCACAGATTCGTACCAGCGTAGCGGTAGCCGAGGCTCCGGCGCATGGTCTTAGCATATTTGACCATGCTCCCCATGCGAAGCCGTCTCTGGATTATCAGGAATTTATCCGTGAAGTAGTGGACATGACTTCTTCCGAGACAATATAAGGAGGTATAGATAATGGCAAGAAAAAGCAATAAGACCGCCCATGTGTTGAATCTGCTTGCCGGGCATGACAGCAGCCAGCCTGCGGCAGACGAGGCTCCAGATACAACCCCCTCCGTGAAGACTTCGGCAGACGCAGCATCGTCGGAGGTTTCTGTGGAAGCGGCATCACCGGAGGCTTCTGCTTCCGCGAAACCTGCCGAAGCCGAAACTGTTGCCAGCGCAGCTTCGGTTCAGAATATTTCCGTGATTGACACAACCGGGGAAGATCCCGTTGCCGATCTGATACAGCAGAAATTATCCGCACAATTTGAAGAACCGGTTTCAAATACATCAGAGGTTTTGAACGACGATTCTATGGACGAAGATAGTTCAGCAAAGGTCATTGAGTCTGCGAACGACGTATCCGACTCTGATAATAGCGCCAATGGCGGCGGTTCTTCCAGTTTGTCCGGATTTGCTGACACTCCAGCCGTACCCGATACGGCTGATTCTTATTCTATAGAAACTGTTTCCGACAACGTTACCGTACCGACTCCGGAGCCGGCTCCTGCTCCTGCGCCGGTTTCTGTTCCCACACCGGAACCGGTTCCTTCCGTACCGATACCAGATCCCGAATCCGTTCCGGGACCTGGTCCTACAACGGTTCCCAAGCAAGAACCTGTACCTGAATCCGAGCCAGAACCAGATTTTGTTTATGTGGACATCATGGAGTCAATTGTGAAAGATAAGATTATCTATTTTATGCGCCAGTTTGATGTCTGTACATGTGACCGTTGTGTCGCCGACACCATAGCGCTGACAATGAACGGACTGATTCCAAGATATATCGTCACTTCGCCTGCTGCTGTTGATCCTCTCATCAGTTTTTATACGAATAAGCTGATATCCGACGTTACGGTTGAGGCAACCAAAGCCTGCATAATTGTGAAGGATAATCCAAGACATTAATAATAGAAGGAGCGCCGCCAGCGCTCCTTCTATCACTTCATTATTATTTCTTCAATCTGAACTTCTCCGTCTGTTGCTTCAGCATCGTAACCTGTGCAAACAATTCCTCGCTGACAGCCGCAGATTCCTCGCTGCTGGCAGAATTGGTCTGGACAACCTCTGAAATCTGCCCGATTCCATCTGTAACCTGCTTAATCGATTCTGCCTCTCCCTGTATCACTTCTGCAATCGAACCAATCGCACTGTTAGACTCAACTACAAGATTCAGTGTCTTCTGCAGTGTCTGGGACACTTCATCTACAATCTGGCTTCCCTTCTCCGTCACTTGGACAGAATTACCAATCAGATCTTTGGTTGCCTTTGCCGCCTGGTCAGACTGTGCCGCCAGACTGCGCACCTCATCAGCAACTACTGCAAATCCTTTCCCTGCATCGCCGGCCCTTGCCGCCTCTACCGCAGCATTCAGCGCGAGAATATTCGTCTGGAACGCAATATTCTCAATGGTTGCAATAATCTCACCGATTCTGTGGGATGCCTGCGTAATATCATTCATTGCAGAAACCATCTCTTCCATCTGCTGGCTGCTGATCGTTACCTGCTCACCGGTCAGGCGTGCATTCTCCTGTGCATTCTGCGCCGTCTCAACATTCTTCGCCGCATTCTTTGACAATTCCTCAAGCATCGCATATAACTGCTCGACTGCGCTTGCCTGTTGGGTCGCCCCCTGCGCCAACGACTGCGCGCCGCTTGACAACTGTTCGGCGCTTCCGGATATCTGATGCTCTACCTTGCCAATATTGCCGATAGACGCAGACAATGTATCTGTAAAACTTTCTATCGATGTCTCTATTGATTTAAAATCTCCTATAAACGGCGTTGAGGTGTGTACATTAAACTCACCCTGCGCTAACTGGTTCACAATCCGGTTGATATCTCCTACGTAGCCCTGAATGACTTCCAGAGAATTATCCAGAACCGCTGACAGTTCCCCAATCTCATCCTGTGATTCATAGTTCAAATTCAATTCCAGCGTCCCTTCCTGAAGCGGACGAACACATTCGCTGATATACATGATCGGCCGGATCACACGTTTCATTACATAAGTGATAAGGCTGATAAGGCAAATAAGCGCAACAAAAAAGCAGACCCCGGCCAATACCTGCACAACGTGGATTGTACGGAACATACTTTCGGAACTCTCCTCAGTCAGTTTTGCCCCTTCCGCTACAATCTCATCTAAATCCGCCACCAGCACAGCAAGATTCTTCCGAATGGTATCCTGATAATATTCACGGGCGCCTTCTGGGTCCGTCTTCATAAGCTCCAGCGCATAGCCGGCCGACTCATGAAGCGCCTTATGCAAAGGCTCAATCTCGTCTCGCTTCTCAATAACAAGGGCGTCCTCCGTATCCAAGTCACTATAAAGCCATTTTCCCAGTACACAAGTCGTCGGATCCATACTTCCCTCAAACTCAATCCCTGCGTACAAAGCACTGCTTAGGCTGCTGGACCATTTATAATGCGCCGTCTCTGCCTTTTCGATTGTATCCAACATCTCACTTGCATCACTGCTGGAAGTCGCCGCATCCTTTATAAGAAAAACATTGAATGTTACCACCAGGCTGTAGACGAGTACGGCGGCAAATGCAAACGCTACCCGAATTCCAACCATTGTCTTAATACTTTTACGCATGGATATATATCCCCTCTTTCTTTTTTGCACATTCCCTGCTATCTTTGGGAACTTTTCTGCCAATTATTTCTAAGTATAAAATCTCTCAATAACATATTATTACTGTACCCCAAAAATGTGTCAGCAGATCTTATCATCTGCTATAACAGTCCCTATGCAGCATCGAATCCCCCGTTACCCTCTTGCTGCTCTGGCTGTTTTGCCTGTGGGTTTGCCGCAGTCGTAGTCCTTGTGGTTCCCCCGGAAACATAGACGGTACCGCACTCCGGACAGATTGCTGTATGGATTGTCACAGACTGGCTTACCACCTGCCGATCCTCCCGCACTGCCGCCGCCCGTTCACGTACTACATGCTCCATCTCATGGCCCCGCACTGCGGTTGCCGCCTGCTCAGGCGCTATCCGTGTCGGCGTCTTGTATGAAACTCCGGCATCATCGGAACCATCCTGATATTTTCTCTCCTTACAAGTCTGGCATTCGCCCTCTTCTGCGGTTTTCCTGACTGCGTCAACTCCCAGTCCTGCGGATTCTGCACCCGCCTCACTCCCATCCCCGCCGGATGCGGGCGTCTTTCCTGAGGCTGTCGGGCCTACATATTGAATACGCATCCGCACTGCCAGCTCTGCCGGGTCCATCCCTTCCCGCAGGAAAGGAATCATATACCCGATTCCCCGCGGAGCATTGGCTTCCACTGCCGGCACAGGGCTGACCGGCTCCACAGGTGTTCCCGGGCTTGCAGCGCGTCCTGCCGCCAAAGCCGCTCCGACTTTCGCATTGGCCTGAACGCCATATACTGCCCCCGCATTCTGTACGCCCTGCGCTCCGCCAATAGCTGATACACTCTGTCTGCCTTGTGTCCCAGATACCGCATCGGCGCTCCGTACGCCGGATACTGCGCCAACCTTCCGCCCGGAGTCCGCTCCAATCTCCTGCGGCGTTTGATTCATACGCCCATAACCCATATACCGATATGATGTATGTACATATGGGCTCATCGCTGAGATACCGCCTACCATAACTTCCACCCCCGTTACTCCTCAATCAACCTTATGGCATATCCTACGACGTTACTCCTACTGCATTACTCTTCACTCATGCCTACCACATTATCCCAGATATTATTCACTTCTTCTACACATTCCATATAAATCTGCGCCATCTCGTTCGTCTTGAGCCCTAATTCCTCTGAAATCTCCTTGATTACGCTCCAGTCTGCCTTCTCATAACTAAGTACCAGCTCATACAGGCGTCCTGCCTTGCCTTCCTTCCGTATGAGGGCGTCCTTCACTTCTTCCAGAATAGGAATCTCATAGAGAATCTCCGCAAGGGGGGCGTCAATCATGTACTCCAGCATTGAGAACATACCAAGCAAATAGGCATCCGAGCTGTTAATCGGGAAATCCTTCAGCCTCTTCACCAATGCTGATGTAAAATTCGCACGCATGAAAGATGCTTTCAGCAATTCCTCGGACTCCGACTTATTCTGCTTATCCTCGAAACTTAACAGGTAAACCCACTGCTTCAACTGGCTGATGCCGACGCGAACCAACGCCTGCCTGACAGACGTCGTCTCATGATGCACGGCAAAATACGCTGAATTTGCCATCTTGAGCAGAGCATAGGTAAGGGACGCATCCCTGATAATCGTCTCCTCCAGAACCTCCACATCCGGCTCATCCTTCGTAATCTCCACAATAAGCTGGTAGAGATTTCCCTGCATGAAGTCCATCTTGCTCGTCTTGGACGTCGTGGCTCCGGCAATATAATTCCCCTCCACGTAATCAACGCCCAATTCTACGGCACAGTCATATACTTCTTTGCTGTTTACGCCCGTTGCGATAAACTGCTTCTGGAACCCATGGGCCATATCAATTACATTCGCAATCGAACGCCGCTGCATCCCTTCCGTCTTGTTAGAAAGATCCATCTTGATATAATCAACATACTCCAGCATACTGAAATACTTGGGAGTAAACTGAAAATCATTAATAGCAAAATGGTATCCGTCTTCCCTGTACTTACTAATCAGGATTGCCGCCAGAGAGTGGACGACAATGTTGTCCTCAATCTGGATCACAACCTTATCTTTATCGAAGATCTTCGGTGTGTTCCGAAACAGGAGGGTGGGCGTAAATGTCATAAACGTCTTCCTGTCCTTGAATATCCTCTCAGAATTCTCAGACAGGAAGGCAACCATCGTATTCGCCGCCACATTGTCTGAGCTGGAATTATACAGGCTGCTCTCATCTTCCTGGACAAGCAGCTCATAACCGATAACTGTGTCCTTCAGATCCTTTATAGCCTGTCTTACTACACAATTCTTCATTTAACTATCCCTCCGGTCCAGTAATGCATCCATGACCTCGACCAAACGTCCGATCTCTGGTTTTGACAGCTGCTCGTCTGCCCCGAGTTGCTTGCCCTTTATTCTCATCTCTTCATTAATCAGGGACGAGAAGATTACAACCGGCATCTTTTTCATATACTCGTCTTCTTTTACAAGTTTCGTCAGGCGATGTCCATCCATCTCCGGCATCTCGATATCAGTAATCAACAATGCGGCTCTTCTATAGAAATCTGGTTCGCTTCGGATGCTTTCAAGGAACTCCCATGCTTCCCTCCCGTTATTAAAGGTCGTAAGATTGGAATACCCCGCCCGTAACAGGGAATCCGAGATCATCTTGGTAAGCAGGATGGAGTCCTCTGCAAGGATAATACTCTGGTCTCTCTCGACCCTGTCGCCAAGTTTGTCGATATCTGACACCTGAATACTCGTCTCCGGCGCAATCTCTGCGACAATCTTCTCAAAATCAAGGATTGTGACAAGGTTATCCCCGCATTGCGCAATACCTGTGGCAACGCCGTCTTCCCCGTTCGTCAGCGCCTTATCCGGCTTCTGGATGGCTTCCCAGGAAATCCTGCTGATGCCGACTACGGAATGTACGCGGAATGCAATGTGCATCTTATTAAAATTCGTAATGATGAACAGATCTCTGTCCTTCGTATCTCCACACTCACCCGTCAGATATTTCGGAAGGTTAATCACCGTCAGAAGAGTCTCCCTTGGCTTGAAAATACCTTCAACGGCATCATGAGAATGGGGGATAGGCTTCACTTTATCCGCCATCATAATCTCCAGCACTTTTGCCACATTAATTCCATACAGCTCGCCGAATATGGTAAACTGCATAACTTCAATTTCATTTGTTCCAGATTCCAGTAAAATCTCTGTATTAGCCATACACACTCACTCCTTTACATTCTATGTATATTTATCGACGCAATATTCATCCGGCATAAGAGCTAAAGCATCTTCTCCGGTTTCCCTGCCGACCGGACGTACACATTCCCCGTCGCCACGTCCAACAGCATGGTCCTTGCATAATTTGCCCCGACATCTTCACTGGTAACTCGTAACCCCTCCGCCATCAGAATCCTCTTAACATTCTGTGCATTCCTCTCACCGATATTCCCAAGACCTCCGCTGCCCTTCATCTCGAACATCTTGGCCCCGCCTGCAATCTTGCATACCATCCGCGATTTTGACCCCCCAAACGCAGTAAGCTTGCGAAGCGTCTCACGGATACCCGTATCCGCGAACTTAAACACATTTCCATCCTTCGCACTACTCTTTTCAGGAAGCATAATATGAAGAAGCGCTCCTAGCTTAATCATCGGATCATAAAAAGAAACACCGATACAAGACCCCAGCGCATATGTAATCAACACGCCTTCCTGTCTCGTCATCTTCATATCAGCAATTCCTACTGATATCTTCTTCTCCATTTATCATTCCACTCCTAGTTTTTTCATAAGAACATTTAACGACTCTACATCTGGCAGAAGCAGCATATTGCTGTTTAACGCTTTTCCATCAATCTTGAATTCTCCCGTTATCATCATAATCCTGTCTGAATGCTGGCCCATCATCGCAATCGGCACGCTCATAATCCCGCCAAGCATATTCACGGCAAGCTGCGGAACCGACAGTTCCACGCTCATATTCACAAGCGACGCCATCGCCGTAATATAGGAGGAGATTACAATATTGCCAATCTCCATGAGGACGGAAGAATCAATCTCATCCAATTCAAAGAAATCCGCCTCCGTCTTGCCAAGCATCCGGAACAGTATCTCATCTGAAAATTCCTTTGTCAGGATGAACAGCATGATACCGCTCAATTCTCCCGACATCTCTACCAGTATGGCCGCAACCACTTCCTCAGGGTCTCCTACGTTGACCAGCGCCTCGTTGAAATCCAGAATCTCTACCTTTGGAAGGGACATATTCACCTTCGCGCTTAGCATACTTGACAGCGCCGTGGCTGCGTTGCCGCCGCCGATGCTGCCAATCTCCTTCAAAATATCAAGCTCCAGATCATTCATCTCTTCATATGTCTTTATCCCCATAATTCACCTCTCTATGACCTTAATGTATTCACTGTATTCACAATCTCATCGGAGGTCTGTACCATCTTCAATGCATAGGAATACGCTCTCTGTGCCTCAATAATGCGGGTAAAATCATCTGCCACACTTGCGCCGGACATCTCAAGCGCATGGTCAGCCACCTGGGCGCCTGCCATCAGGAACGGCTGTCCGTTCTTTACGGCCGGTGCATACTCGTTATTGCCGACACTCAACATTCCGTCCATAATGTTGAACCCGAAGACTCCGATCTTACCGCTTAGCTCGCCATCCGTAACACGGATGGGATTACGGTTTTCATCCAGAACGAAATTCCCGTTATCATTCACAAGGTAGAATTCATCTCCGCGCTTGGACATACTGAAATGTCCGTTCCTCGTATATGTAATCTCATTGGTAACCGGGCTTCTCATCATAAAAAATCCGGAATCAATAATCGCATAGTCAAAATCTCCCTGGGTCGTCACCAGCCCCTTGGGACTGAAATCGGTCTTCGTCTGCTCTACCAGGATTCCCGTCCCCGCTTTCAGCGGGGTATCCGCCCCGTCATAGTTATTCAGGTTATAATACATCAGATCCGAAAAAACCGGCGTCTTCGCTTTATAACCGTAGTTATTCACATTCGCAAGGTTATTGGCAACCACATCCAGCTTCCGCTGTTCTTCCATCGCCCCTCTTGCCGCAGTGTAAAATGATGTATACATATGCCTCTCCTCTCTGTCCTGCACGGCGGATGTTATACACATCTCCCGGCAGCCATCTATTTATCAGCCGCCTACGTAGCCGAACCCATCGTAACCATCTTCGCCTCCAATTGATCGTAAATCTTGAGAAGCTGGGCGGAACTCTGTAAAATCCTCTGGCTGCTGATCATCCTCGTCATCTCCTCCGCCATAGATACGTTGGAGTCCTCCAGATACCGCTGTGTAACCGTAGTCCCACGATCCGCCGCCTGAGGCTGTGCGTTCGCCCGGAACACACTTCCGCTAATCTTGGTCAGTTGACCGTAATCTGCAAAATCCACAATCTGCAGCGTCCCGAAAATCTGGTTCCCGTCCTCAGCGATGATATTCCCCTGCTTGTCGATGATGATATTGTCTGTCGTCAGGCGAATCGCCCCGTTTGTCCCCTGCACCCTGCCGATTCCAGGCAGCGTCAGATACCCCTCATTATCCAGGTTAAACGACCCGTCCCTGGTATATACCGGGCCTTCGCCGGTATCGATAACGAAGAAACCGTTGCCGGTCAGTCCAACGTCCAACGCATCGCCAGTCTCCCGGATGCCTCCTTCCGTATAGTCCGTTACCCTCTCGGCCGCGGTATTCACCCAGGATACTCTGCCTACCGGAGTCTTGCCGTCTCTGTCATACCGATAAATCATCTCTTCCCGGAAGGTACTCTGCATGATTCGGTCCATCTTATAACCCGGAGTGGATACGTTCGTCATATTATTGCTGACGACATTCAGATTACGGTTCTGTGTGATCATATTAGAAGTTAGATCATAATACCCTTGAAACATTCCTGCTCTCCTTTTCTTCGTTGAATCTTTCCATGTGTTTCCTTAGTTTCTTTATTGCATTCGTATGAATCTGAGAGACGCGCGGCTCGCTGACGCTCAGTACGTCCGCAATCTGCCTCATATTCAATTCATCTATATAATACAGCGAAATCACAAGCTTCTCATTCTCCTTGAGCGTACCAATCCCATCCGCCAGAACCTGCGTAAGTTCTTTCTGCAGGAACTTACTCTCAGGCTGCTCGCTCTTATCCCCCTGGGGCAGCGTCACGCCGACTTCATTCCCCTGGGCTTCCGCCAGCACCATATCCAGCGAAAGGATATTAAACAGGGACGCCTTGCGCATGGTTTCCTGATACTTTTCCGGAGTAATGTTCAGATAGTCCGTCACCTCCTGCACAGAAGGATAGTACCCAAGCTTATTATATAACGTTGTGACCGCTTCTTCAATATCTCTTGTGCTCTTTCTTGTACTTCTTGGCACCCAGTCCTGCTTTCTTGCCAAGTCAATAATCATTCCCTTGATTCTTTTGGAAATAAATGTCTCAAATTTCACATTCTTATCCATATCAAACTTATCGATGGAAGACATAATCGCAATAACGCCTTCACTGATAATGTCGTCTACCTGAGAAAAACTCATATAGATGTCCCGCATCTGAAGCGCAATACTCTTCACAAGATAGATATAGCGCATAACGATCTCCTGCTTGACTTCCAGGCTGCCCGTCTCCTTATACAGTTTTAAAAGCTCTTCGTTTGTCTTATCCTTATAACGTTCCTGTGTGTTCATACTGCACTCCGTTAGATTTCGTTACATCTAAGTTATTTACTGATATCTGCCGTCCCCTATCTCCATTTGCCAGAGATTTTGCTACATCGTGATATTGCCGACCGCCTGTATCTGGATATTGTTGCTGATCTCGTTAAAAGACAGCACATAAACATCCGGGAAGAACTGTTCGATCAGCCGGTAAACATGAATCCTGACCACCTGACTTGTCAGGATGACCGGCGACTGCCCCAATTCCTGGAACTTCTTCACTTCCTCGGACATCTGGGTAATTACATTCTGCATGACTTCCGGGCTTAATGCCAGATATACGCCATGATCCCCGTTTGTCAGGCTGGTAATAATATTCTTTTCCAGCTCTGCGTCTAACGTCACGACTCTCATACTGTTCCCTTCGCAGAATCTTCTGGTAATCGTCCGTTTCAGCGCAACACGGATGTTCTCCGTGATAGAATCCAGATCCCTTACCGTCATGGAAGAATCTACGATTGTCTCCATGATCGTCTCCATATCTTTGATCGGGATACCTTCCTTCAACAGATTTGTCAGAATCTTCTGGAAGTTTCCATAAGAGATCAGGTTCGGAATCAATTCATCTACAAGCTCAGGCGACTGCTTCTTCATATTGTCGATCAGGCGGACAACCTCCTGACGATTCAGCAGTTCGTGGGCATGCTTCTTCACCGTTTCTGACAGATGAGTCAGCATTACAGACAGCGGGTCGATAACCGTATATCCATAAATTTCAGCCATCTCTTTCTTATCCACGGTAATCCATTTACTAGGAATACCATATGCAGGCTCAATGGTATCTATACCATCGATCTCCTTCTCAAGATTCGGCGGCTCTAAGGCAAGATAGTAGTCTACCAGAATCTCACCCTTGGCGACTTCTTCTCCCTTAATCTTAATGACATACTGGTTCGTATTCAGGCTGGAACTGTCTCGCAGCCTGATGGATGGGATGACAAGCCCCATCTCCTGTGCATACTGACGCCGGAAGATTACGATACGGTCGATCATCCTTCCGCCGCTTGCCTCGTCTACGAGAGGAATCAGGCTGTAACCGAACTCCATCTCAATAGGCTCTACCGTTATCAGCGAATATACACTGTTGATATCTTTGAAACTTTCCTCGTCCTCCATCATCTGCATGGGGTCTGCTTCCGGTACGCCAGGTCCTCCCATCGTCATCGGTCCCTGCTCAGGAATCGCCGCAAATGACTGCATCCGCCGAAGAAGATAAAAACCTCCAAGCATCATCACGAGGGCAATGATGGAGAGCTGGAGTTTCGGCATTCCAGGAACGGCAATCAGAATCGCAAGGACGCCGCCTGCAATCATAATTGACCTTGGCTGCGCGGAGAACTGTCTGGTCACATCGATGTTCAGGCTGTCTTCCGCAACCGCACGGGTAACAATCATACCCGTCGCCGTTGAAATCAGAAGCGCCGGTATCTGAGATACCAGGCCGTCGCCGATGGTGGCAATGGAATACACTTGAAGCACTTCCGTAAATCCCATGCCGCCCTGTACCATACCGATAATACAGCCGCCCAGGAAATTGACTGCCGTGATAATCAGGGACATGGTGGCGTCTCCCTTAACAATCTTTGTGGCGCCGTCCATGGAACCATAGAAGTCTGCTTCCTTCTGAATCTTGTAACGCCTCTGTTTCGCTTCCTCCTCCGTAATCAGGCCGCTTCCCAAGTCAGCGTCAATCGCCATCTGCTTACCAGGCATAGCGTCCAACGTAAATCTCGCCGCTACCTCAGCGACACGTTCCGCACCCTTGGTAATAACAAGAAACTGTACCAATACGATAATCAGGAAGATAACAACTCCGACAACTACATTTCCCTGAAGAACGAAGTCGCCCATAGACTTGATTACCTGTCCCGCCGTACCCGAATTACTAAGGATACTCCTTGTTGAGGAGATATTGATTCCGATACGGTATAAGGTTGTGATCAGAAGCAGTGACGGGAAGATAGAGAATTCCAGCGCCTCTTTGATATTCATACTGATTAGAAGAATAATCAGCGATACCGCAATATTCAAAATAATCATTACGTCCAGAAAAAACGGACTCAACGGTATGATTAACAGCAGTACAATCATAACTACAATCAATGACACCGCATTATTTAATATATTTTTCATCTTCTACACCAACTTTTTATTCATTCGGAATACCTCAACCAGTATCTCCGCTACCACCCCGTAATACTCTGCGGGAATCTGCCCGCCAAGGGGAGTCGAAGCATAGATTCCTCTCGCCAGAGGCTTATTCTCTATTACCGTGACCTTATGGTTCTCTGCAATCTCGACAATCTTGAGAGCCACATAATCCTGCCCTTTTGCAATCACGACAGGCGCGTTGTCATGGTCTATATCATACCTAAGCGCAACCGCAAAATGTGTAGGGTTACGGATAATTACATCGGCGTCGGGAACCGCCTGCATCATCCTGCTTCTCGCCCTGCTCTGCTGCAGACTTCGGATCTTTCCCTTAATCTGAGGATCTCCTTCCATCTGCTTGAACTCTTCCTTGACTTCTTCTTTGGACATTTTAAGATCCTTCTCATATTTCCATCGCTGGAAGAAGAAATCAAACCCGGCAATAGCGGCAAAGATCATTCCAATCTTCAATACCATGCTTATAATCTCGTTCAGCACATAAGTGGCGGCCGCAACCGGATTCACATCCGTCATCTGTGCGATTACCACAAGCTCATCCTTCAAAATCCCGTACAGTACAACCGCCAAAATAATAATCTTGAGGATTGCCTTAACCAGCTCCATAAGCTGTCTCGTAGAAAACAGATTTTTAATCCCTTTCAATGGATTAAGCTTGCCCAGGTTAAACTTCAACGGTTCTCTTGTGAAAAGGAACCGGGTCTGTATTCCTGTGGCAAGCACGCCGATCGCCAGACTAATCACGCCAACCGGAAAAATACACCACGCCGCAGTCTCTATTGCCTTCATACCTACGAGCTGCAAATTGCCGAGGGAAAGCTCGTCGATATCCGCAACCGAGGCCAACTGGAAAACCATGCTCTCCCTGAGCCTGCGGTAAATGGTCGGGAAAAATAACTTTATAGAATAGAAACACCCTACAAGCGAAGCGACCGCGATAACGTCCTTACTGGTAGCAACATTACCTTTCTTACGTTGGTCCCTTCGCTTCTTAGGTGTGGCTTTTTCGGTTTTTTCATCTGACGCCAAAGGTGTTCACTTCCTTTATAAAAATGTCAGTATTCCCTGGACCGTCTTTATCATCGTCGTCATAATCTTCTCGATAAATTCACCCGCAGGCGCATACAGAAGCGCCAGAAGGCCCAGACCGACAATTAATTTCATCTGAATATTAATCACAAATATACTAATCTGCGGCACTACTTTATTGAGGATACCCACTCCCATCTCCACAAGAAACTCTGCTGCAATCATGGGTATCGCAAGCCTTACTCCCATGCCCACACATTCCAGGAAGATATCGATGATTTTCAATGCAAGTCCCTGGGTGAGCACAATCCCCCCATATGGGACAATCTCTGCTGAGGTCAGCAAGATCTTCATCAGTGCAAGATGTCCGTCCACAGCGAAAAACAGCATAATCAGCCATGCCTGGTACACACTGCCTGTTACGGGCATCTGCGCGTTACTCTGCGGGTCATACACGGTTGCCATGGACAGCCCAATCTGATAGTCAATCACATAACCCGCAAAACTAACAATAAAAAAAAATAAGTGCATGACATATCCGATTACATATCCTGCCGCAAATTCTTTAAATAGAAGAAATCCAAACTCAACCGTACTCGCAATCTCTATCGCTTCTTCCATCGAAGCGGAATACACCGTCATCGTCAGGATGAAGATAAATCCCCCCTTCACCCGCACCGGTATATTATTTCTTCCCAATATCGGATTCATTAAGATAAATCCTGACATCCGCATCAGAATCAGCGAAAACAAGGTAAGCTGTGCGGTATTATCTATCGACATGTCATCACTCCTCGCATCAGCCTTGTATCATCAGAAAGATCTTCGTGGTAAATTCCTGCAGCGTCTCCAACATAGAGCTGCCGGAAAAAACAAGTATGACGCCAATTACCAATAATTTTGGCACAAACGTAATCGTCTGTTCATGAATCTGCGTCGCCGCCTGTATGATGGAGATCAGGATACCAACCAGCATACTGATCACCAGAAGCGGACCTGCAAGCTGGATAATCAGTATGAACACTTCATACATCAGATCCGCCACTTCACCATTCGTCATCTATATACCCCTTCCCGTCATCGGAAACTATTGACAATCGTGGAAAACAGAAGTTCCCATCCATTTACAGTTACGAATAACAGCAATTTGAACGGCATTGAGATCATCGCCGGAGGCAGCATCATCATACCCATAGACATAAGGGTAGACGATACTACAATATCGATCAACAGAAATGGAATATATAACAGGAATCCCGCGGTAAACCCTCGCTTCAGCTCACTCGTCATAAAAGAGGGGATCACGACCGTCATGGGAAGATCCACTTCATTCTCAACCTCTTCCGCCCCGGACATATCCACAAACAGCTTGAGGGAACTCTTCTCCGTATTCGACAGCATGAATTCCTTCAACGGGACCTGAGCCCGGGCAATGGCTTCTTCCTGCGTAATCTCCTGATTCTTATATGGCGTATATGCCTCCGTATTGATCTGCTTAATGACAGGATCCATGATAAACAGAGTCAGAAAAATTGCAATCCCAACCAATACCATGTTGGGCGGCGTCTGTTGGACACCCATTGCATTTCTCAAAAAAGAGAGAATGATCACTGTTCTTACGAAAGACGTCACCATGATCAAAAGAGAGGGCAGAAGTGATATGACCGTCAGCATCAACAGAATATCCAGTGTAGGAACCTGATTGCCATTCACATTGATTAATGAATCGTACACTAATTTCTACCTCCTCTTTTCGTTATGTCACCCAATTTATCTATCATTGTTTTGAAGTCCGGTATCTTCCCCTCGCCCTCTGCATTATCGGGCTCCAAAGGAAACAAATCTTCATCCGAAACCTCAGACAGGAGACTGATCTGGCCTGACGTGACACCAACGAGCAGATACTTCCCGCCAACCTGCATAATTGCAACGTGCCGATCCTGGCCAAGGGTAATCTGATCGATCAGACGCATATAGCGGGAACTACCGCTTCTGCCCAGCCCCTTGCCTATGTACTTGCTGGCCAGATAACTCAGATATATAATCACTATTACCGCAACAAAGGTGGCAATCACTCTCCACATATCTTTCCTTCCTTACTCTTTAATGCTGCTCTAATGCAATCAGATTCACTTTCATGATCTCTGTAATTCTTATTCCAAAGTTGTCTTCAACAACTACGACATCACCCTTCGCAATGCATTGTCCATTGACATACAAGTCTACCTGCTCGCCTGCCAGTTTGTCCAGAACAACCAGAGAACCCTTCGTAAAGTCAAGGATATCCTTGACAAGCTTCTTCGTCCTTCCAATCTCAACAGAAACTTCCAATGGAACACTCATAATCAGTTCCATATTCTCTTCCTGCTCACCCTCAAGCACAATTCCGGTATCCGCCTTCAAATTGGGCTGCATCGGCGGCTGTACATGGATCATCTTTGGTTCCGGCGGCGCTGCCACTGGTTTCGGCGCGCTGTTCTGTTCCTGCATCTGCTGCTGCATCTGCTGCATCTGCTGCATCATCTGCTGCATCATCTGCATCTGCATCATTGAAACATCCGGGTTCACCATCGGAGCCGCCCCCTGCATCATTGGCATCATCGCCGGCTGTGCCGCCATGTCTGCCGTCGGATCTGCTGTAGGAGCCGGGGCCGGTGTTGGCGCAGGAGCCGGCGCTGGCGATGGTGTTGGAACCGGGGCCGGTGTCGGTGCAGGAGCCGGTGTCGGTTCTGGCGCCGGGGCTTCTGCCTGCGGTGCGCTTCCCGCTCCGCCCGGGACATATGGAACAATATCTTCCGGCGGAAGGAAACCTTCCACTAATCCCTTCGCCAATGCAATCGGCATTACGTTAAAGAATTCACTCTCCAATTTGTCCGCAATCTTGAGCGTAAATCCGATCAAAACCTTAGGTTCTTCATCTACAAAATATTTATCTATAAACTGCTGCTCATTCTCCACCTCGAAAGAAACCGGTGTGGAGATATCAACCACTCTTCCTAAGAATTCAGACAACGCTGTCGCAGACGCCCCCATCATCTGATTCATGACCTCGCAGACCGCGCTGATATTAATCTCATCTAATTCAAAATCTTCATCAGCAATCTCCATCCCCATGGCCATCTCGACGATTACCTTGATATCATGCCTCTTGAGAAGCATAACGTTCTGTCCTTCCAGACCCGCAACATATGTAATCTCGACACAGACTGCAGGATCAACCCTGTCCAATTCGAATTCTTCTTTATTCACGACGTTGACGATAGGTGTCGTTATATCTACCCTTGCACTCAGCATCGTGGAAACCGCTGTCGCTGACGCGCCAAGGCTGATATTAAGTATCTCGCCTATCGCATCTATTTCCAGTTTACTAAAGCAATCTGAATTCATATTAACCCTTCACTCCTTCCGGGAAAATCACCCCTTTTTCTATTTGCCGATATCTAACGCTTTCTGCGCCATCAGCTTCATGGCATTAAAGGCCGTAATGTTCGCCTCATAGGCTCTCGTTGCAGACATACCGTCTATTGTCTCTTTTACAAGATCTACGTTCGGCATCATAACATAGCCTTCCTCATTCGCATCCGGGTGATCCGGATTATAAACAGGATTCAGGTCTCTCTGGTCTTCCACGATCTCCGTCACCTTCACTCCGCCCTTGGACGCAGTCCGGTTCAGGAGGCTGTTGAATCTGGTGCGGAAAGAGGTGGCCGGAACCTCCTGCAAGACAACCATCTTCCGGCGGTAAGTTCCTCCGCTGGCGGTCCTGGTGGTCTCGGCATTGGAGATATTCTCTGCCGCTATGTCAAGCCGCTGCCTCTCTGCCGTCATCCCTGATGCACTTATATCAAATGAACTCAAAAAAGACATATTAACCTCCTTAAACTAGCCAAGGATCTTCTTCACCGTTGATAATACACGCTCCGGCTTAAATGGCTTTACAATAAAATCCTTTGCTCCAGACTTAATGGAATCCATAACCATTGTCTCCTGTCCCATTGCGGAACACATAACGACCGTCGCGCCCGGATCCATCGCCTTAATCTCCTTTAACGTCTCTAATCCATCCTTGTTCGGCATGGTAATATCCATGAACACAAGATCCGGCTTCTCCGCAGTGTAAGCCTCTACCGCTTTCACTCCATCCTCCGCCTCAATCAGATCCGTATACCCTGCCTGCGACAGCGTGTTCTTCAACATCATTCTCATAAACGCCGCGTCATCCACTAATAAAATCTTTGCCATTTCTTCTACCTCACTTTTGTTAATGTTAATGTTTTCATTATAATTTATTTACTCAGATAATTCCTTGGATTTATCTGGTAGTTATACTGCCACGTCTTCTCCTGCCTCTTCAAGCAACTTATTCGGCTCAATCAGACGATCCTCAATCTTAACTGCAACATTCTTATTATGTACGCCAAGCTGACCGTTGAACCACGGCTGGCCTTCGATATAAAGTGAAATCAACGAATCCTGCGGTTTGTTCAGGTCGATGACATCTCCCACATGAAGATTGTATACATCGTCCAGATTCATCCTCGCAACACCAAGCTGCGCCATAATATCCATCTTGGACTCCCGAATATTCTCCAGGATATCTTCCTTGGTATTCCTAAGGTGCGCCGCATCGCTCTTCTTCGCCAGATGCTTCGTCTTATCAATAATCTCGAACATATTGCTCAGCAGCGTTCCCGGCATACAGATATTCATACTTCCGTCGATTCCGCCGAGGGAAATGTGCAGCATGATAATCACAACCGTCTCATCCACACTGATTCCCTGGAACATACTCGGGTTCTCTTCTACCCGCTCGAACTCCACATCCAGATTAATATAACCCGCCCATACATCCCTGGTAATCATGACCAGATACTTAATAATCTTCGCATACAATGCCAATTCGATATCCGTATAGGTATAGGACATATCCACAGACATATCCGTACCCGTACCGCCAAGCATACGGTCGATCATCGACGCCATCAGCATCGGGCTGATATGCATCAGCATTGGCGGATTGCTGGATCGGTCGGGCAGATCTATATTGGCAATCGTAAGTACGTCCGACTCGTTCAGGGCGTTCCCGAATTCATAATATCTCTGCTCCTCGACCCCCATAACCTCAACTTCGCTGGCAGCCCGGAACAGACCGTTGATCTGTGAAGCAGCAATTCTGGAGTAGTTATCGTAGATACTGCTGAGCATCTTCAGCTTATCCTTCGTATACTTCTTCGGGCTGAAGAAATCATACTTCTTATACTCCTTCTCCTTCACGACCTCCTTCTTTTCTTCTACCACCTCATCCGCACCGGAATTCTGCATGGAATTCAGCAATGCGTCTATCTGACTTTGCGATAATACATCTGCCATCCTAAACTCCCACTTTCCTTACTTTACTCGCTTGTTCTGTCCATCATCTGATAATATTCTTCCAGAGTATGCTCTACCGCATCAGATTTCGTGATTAACAACTCGACTCTCCGGTTCTTTGCCCGGTTCTCCGCCGTATCAAACGGCGCGACCGGCCGGAACTGTCCGTACCCTATCGGTACAATCTTATCCGGCGTCACTTCCGTACGCTGTTGGATGAATGCCGCAACCCTCGCCGCCCTCTCCGATGACAGAACTCTGTCATTCTCCGGATTATTCGGGATTACCGGGTCTGCCTGCGTCGTATGTCCCAATACCTGTATCTCCTTCACAGAGTCCTTGACTCCCGAAAGGATCGACGCAAACTGCGCCAACACATCCATTCCGTCCTGCTTAATCACGGAACTATCCCCGTCAAAAAATACATTATCCTGAAAAGTGATAAAAGTATAACCGTCCCCTTTAAACAGCTCTACTTCACTATTCATATTCGCTTCATCTACCGCTGCTTTCAAAGCCTCATACAATTCGTCAAACGCTTCCGCCTCTACGGCTCCCGACATATCATTGGGCGCTCCCGGATCCGTCTCATCCGCAATCTGGGACAATTCTTCCGCTTCCGGGTTGAAGCTCTTGACAATCATAATCCACTTCGACTGATCCAGGGTAGAGATGGAGTATAACAATACGAAGAAACATAACAGCAGAGTTACCAGGTCTCCATAGGTGTCCATCCAATTGGCGCCGCCACCGCCGCCGCCTTTGTTCCTCTTCTTCATATCTCCCTCCTGTTATTCTTCTGCCTTCTTACCCTTCGCCGCAACCGCATCCGGATCCAGAAGTTTCTGACGCTGCTTCTGAGATACAAACGTTACAAGCTTCTCACGCAGGAACTTAGGATTATCTCCCGCCTGGATTGCGAGTATCCCCTCAATCATAATCTGCTTATACAGTAATTCTTCGTCATTCCTTACTCTCAGTTTCTTAGCAATCGGCGAGAATATCAGGTGGGCAAGTATACATCCGTAGAATGTCGTAATCAGCGCCGTTCCCATGGCGGGACCGATGTCTCCCGCGCCGCCTTCGTCCAGGTTCATACCTTTCAGCATGTTAACCAGCCCGACCAGCGTCCCGATCATACCGAATGCAGGAGCTTTCGCATCCAGAGTATCGTAAATCCCGATACAATCCTCATGCCTTGACAGCATGGCCTCCACATCACCCTCCAGAAGCGTACGCACTTCCTCCGGTTCCGTAGCGTCCACAATCAGCATGATTCCTTGCTTAAAAAACATATCGTCAAGCTCGTTCGCCTTCTCCTCCAGCGCCAGAAGGCCGTTCTGCCTGGCAAGCTGAGCCATCTCGACCAGGATGTCAATCAATTCGCCGATGTTATATTTCTTTCCCTGAAACAACATCTTCGTATGCTTTGGAAGTGTCAGAAGCATATTAAACGGGTAACTTGCAATTCCTGCAGCAATCGTACCTCCAACAACGATTGCTATACTGGCAGGATCCCAGAAGTTCCCAAGTTTTGCCGGACCGATACCTACGAATACGATCAGCACCGCTCCGATAACAACACCTAAAATACTAGTTATATCCACTTATCTTCACCGCCTTATTCCTTAATTACTATACTATCTATCTCCACGGTAGCAATGTATCTTACCATTGTACTCAATTGTTTTCTCGATTATCTCTTCCGCACCCTCTTTTACAATGTAAAACTTGCCGTTTGTCATAAGGATCTTTGATTCTGGTATTATCTCCACAGATTCTATATGCGCGCAATTCAATACGATCTTCGTGTCATTTAATTTCGTCAGCATTATCATATCATAGTTCCTCATAAATTTCAAACATATCCCAGGATATGGCGAAGAAGTATTTCGCCATATCCTGGAATATGCCGTCAAAATCAAATCTATTACTTTCCGGCAGCCACTAACGCTTCATATTAACAAGCTCCTGTAACATTTCATCCGTTACGGTGATAATCTTTGAATTCGCCTGGAAACCTCTCTGTGTTGTAATCATGTTGGAGAACTCGTTCGCTATGTCTACGTTTGCCATCTCAAGAAAGCCTCCCTTGATGATTCCTACCGGTCCTCCGTTTGGCTTGATTGCCTCTACGGCTCCGGCGTTCGGCCCTACGGAGTAGTAGTAGCCGTTCTTCTTCTCAAGGCCGTTCGGGTTCTCTACGGAAACAAGGGCAAGCTGTCCGATTGGTATCGTGCGCTCGTTTCTGTCGGTTCCCATAATCATTCCGTATTCGTCAATCTTCCATCCCTGAATGTCGTAACGCTGCCCGGTTTCCGGATCAATCGGAATACGGATTGCGGATAATTGTTCTACATATTCTGCCGCAACTCCCGGCACAAGGTTGTTACCCTGATTCCGTCCGGATTCGACTGACTCTAATACTTTTGCAGGGTCGTTAGGGTCTACCACCTGGCCTGTGCCGATTAGGGCTTTTCTAATAGGTTCAAGGGTCTCGCCGAAAGTATCGCCCGCCTCTTTTGCCGTAATCGTCAGTGTCGCACTGGTAAGATAACGCCCAATACGGTCCAGACTGATGTTTACTTTACTCATATCCAAAAATACCGGAGGATTTGTTGTTGTTGGCTGGTTAGTAGTTTCATCTATATAGTTATAAGTTGCCATCAGCTTCTCGTTCTGCTTGTAGTAGGTAACCGCTGGATCGATGGTCGTCCCGGCGGCAACCGGCTGATATTCTCCATCCACAAAGGTATATAAATTACCAGCAGCCAAATCCGCAGCAGGATCGTCAGACTTGAGATACGCCTCCAACTTTGTAACTCCCGTTATCCAGTCGTTTACCGCGTCTTCAAAATCGTTCACAGACGTAACATTCGTATCCATCTTTATACCGGCGATTGTAATCGTCCATTTTGCATCCGCAGTGGCAGGCGGCTCCAGAATAGCAGAAGCATCCTTAATCGTCACCGAACTGGACGTCGCCGGCGTCTCTGGCGTTCCCGTTCCTTCAATCGGCTGATACCCATATACATAACTTCCCTGGTTATCTACCAGATAACCGTTGTTATCCACACGGAAGATTCCGACTCTTGACAGGTTCAGCCCGGAAGATTCGATATCGTCAAACGCGCCGTTCACCATATTTCCTACCAGGAAGAATCCCGTACCGTCAATCATACAGTCCAGATTATTGGAAGAAGGAGACGGAGCTCCTGTATTAAACTCGTTGGAGATGGAGGACAGCTGTGAACCATAACCTACCTGAGAAGCATTATGTCCGCCGGCAGCCCCCGCCATCTGGCTTCCGCCTGTACTGCTGATTGAATTGGTATACATTGCATCCTGGAAGTTGTAGCTATAAGACTTAAAACTCCATGTATTAACGTTCGCTATATTATTACCGATAACGTCCAGTTTGGACTGATGCGCCTTGAGCCCTGCGACTCCGGCAATCATTGATCTAACCATTTGTTATACATCCTTTCTTTACATATACTCTGCGCCGTCTCAGGGGAACCGCCGTGCCGCCCGCTGTATCTCACAACCGCTTCCTGCCCCGGCAGTTCCTTTGCATCTGCAAGTCATACAGATGCGAAACCCCCATCAAATGGTCCGGCTTACATTAAGACTGCGCTGTCAATATTCGTGAATATATTTTCCCTCATCTCTGTTCCCGACATCGTTGTCACTACGACGTTGTGTGGAACATTTACAATAAAAGCCCCGCTCTCGCCGATGATAACCACGTCTCTTGCGCCTTTTTCCCTGGCTTTGGAAACTGCCTGGTTCAAGTCCTTCAGGAGACCGTCTGTCATCTCGATTCCCCGTTCCCGGACTCTCTGTACCGCATGTTTGGAGAATTGAACGGACTGAGCTTTGTCGGCTTCCTTCTGCAAAACGTCTGCGAACTGCACCTTTGTGCCTGTATTCGCACCTGCGCCGATGATCCCTTTTGTCTGCAGCTGCGCGGATGCATGCTGCAATTTAAGCGTCCCGGCATTCGTAATCTGGTTCATCTTACTCATTACTTGCACCGCCTTAATCTCTATTCCCCGTGTAATCCCCTCAAACTACTCTTTATCCTTGTCGCCTGTCGTATTGTCTGTATCCGTCTTATCCGTATCTGTCTTATCTGTATCCGTCTTATCGGTTTCGTCCTTATCTTTGTCTGGAATCTTCACCGGTACTTCACCGATACCCATAACCTGTGACAGTTCGTACTTCTTTCCGTCGATATATACTGCCGTCGCCCCGGTCAGGTCTACGCCCGTTACCGTTCCCTTCTTTGTTCCGGTCACTTCTCCCTTCTCATCAGTAATCGCAACCGTAACTTCTTTTCCCAGCAATCCGGTAGAATAAGTTGTCAGCGTAACCTGAGACAGATTGTTAGACACCGTGGCAAACTTCGCTACCGCATCTGTTACCTGGGTCATTGCGTTCATGGTAGCCATCTGCGTCATCTGGTTCATCATATCGCTGTTGCTCATGGGATTCATCGGATCCTGATATTGAAGCTGTGCAGCCATCAATTTCCAGAAATCATCAATAGACAAATCGCCTCCGTTGGCAACTGCGTCTGTCTGGGATGCCTTCGCTGCATCATACTGATATTTGGCGGCATCGCTTAATAATACGTCGCTCACTCCTGCCATATTTTCTTCTCCTTTCTTTCATCCATTCTTCATCATATTTAGCCGGTCAACCCTAACCGCAGCCTTTGTAAGAACTGTTCTGCATCCTCTCCATCCTGATTCTGGCTCTTCTCTTCTTTCTGCCGCTGGTTCTGGTTCGCCTGCTCATTCTCATCCCTGGTCTGGTTCAGATAGTCCGTCTCCTGCTTATCCACGATAATCGTCGTCTCTCCGCCCAAATTCCGGTCGATGATATTGCCTATCTCACGGGCATTCTGGCTGAGCGCATCCATGGCGCGCTTCTCGGAACATACGATCGAGATTGTCGCCTGATTTCCTTCGTAAAGTACCTTTACTGCAATCTTTCCAAGATTCACAGGTTCAATATGAATCTCAAACTCCTTCACGCCTTCCACCAGCTTCGCCAGCAAGGTGTCCGTCACCTTCTCCGGCAATTCCTCCGGCTGCTCCACGTAAACTCTTGCCGCCGTCTCCGGCCTTTCCACCTCTGTCCGTACAGGCTGCTCTGCTTCCGGCCGAACCGCTGCCGCCGCTGCCTGTTCCGCTGCAAAATGTTCCGGCTGTGCATCCGCCTTTTCCTCTGGCTGTGCGACCGTCTTTGCCGTCTCTTTCAGATTCGATGTAAAATCTTGTGTCTGTGACTTTGTCTCGGCAGAATCCCGAGTCTGTATTACCGGCATTGCCTCTGCTGTCTTCACATCCGCTGTCTTTGGCATCTGTTCCGGCTGCTCTGCAGCCTGCTGCGGCTTCACTGTCTGTACCCGTCCAGTTTCCGGCATCTGCACCTGCTGTGTCTGTTCTTCATTCTGTACCAGAACGACCCCCTGTTCCGCCGTTCCCGGTATCTGTACTCCTTCTTCTGCCCCGATCTCCGGCAGTACATCTGTTACTTCCGCCACTGCATCGGTAGGAATCTGCTCTTCTGTTTCCTGAACCGCTCCGGTAAATCCATAAGAATAGCGTTCACGTATCTGCAATGCAATCATAACCTCTGCCTGTCTCGTATCCGTCTCGCTGCTGTCGGTCTGTTCTGTCTTCCCCTGTTCCTCGGACACCCCTTCCTGTTTCTGATTGCCTGCCGCTTCGGTCTTATCTGTCGCCGTATCCTTATTCTGATCCTTGGATACTTCCTTGCTGTCTTGTTTGCCCTGGGCATCCTCATTCTTGCTTTGAAGCATCTTACGGAAATCATAGTCGCCAGACACGTCCGCCGTCTGCTGCGCCGCCTTTACATTCCCTGCCGTCTGAAATCCGATATCCATCGTCTTCATACTCAACTTCTCCATGGGTTTCTTCCTCCTTTCCTATTATATAATTCTTTGTAACTCTTGACACACAAATCGGCTATCCTGCGCCCCGGTTACATCTATAGTAATCTGCCGGGATGAAATCTCTCATCCACATATGCAGGATTACCCTACAATCCTCGCCATCGCCCGCTTCGTGGCAACAAACTCTTCGATAAACTGCTCTTCTTCCTTCTGAACTTCTTTCTCGTATTCTTTGAACTTCTTCTCTTTTAGTTTGTCAATGGAAGAGGTCTCTTTCTTCGCCTCCACTACCTCATTGCGCTTGGCTTCTTCTTTCTCCTGGAGCTTTGCCAGCTCCTCATACTTCTTCCTAATCTTAATCCCCAGCGCTTCCAGATAATTCTCATAGGTATGGATGTCACAAATCTTCATCCCGTTCATCCGGTTATTCCGGAACTCCGCCGTACAACGCCGATGTTCCTCCTCCATCTTCTCGATGGTTCGTTCACACTCCCTGACTTTCGCAAGAATCCTGGCATGCTCTGCTTTCAGCCCATCAAGCGCCTGTTCCTTATAATTAAGTACCGTATCCAATGAAAAAAAGAACTTCTTCACCGCAATATCTCCTTCATCATCTCTAAGGACGTCTCCCCTGGGAAGCTTTCATTAATTTTCTGCATCAAGAAGGCATTGACCTTGTCAATCTTAGAAACAGCGCCGTCAAGTCTGGGGTTTGTTCCCGACTTGTAAGCCCCGATTGAAATCAAGTCTTCATTCTTCGCATATATGCTTAGAATATCCCGCATCTTTGCCGCCGCCTCACGGTGTTCTTCCGGCACAATATTTGTCATCAAACGGGATATGCTGGCATTCACGTCAATCGCCGGGAAATGGTTTTCATTCGCCAGCTTCCTTGTAAGTACAATATGGCCGTCCAAGATACCTCGGACGGTATCTGCAATCGGCTCATTGGTGTCGTCGCCTTCCACCAGTACCGTATAGATACCGGTAATGGAACCCTTCTCGAACTTCCCGCTGCGCTCCAGGAGCTTAGGAAATTCTGCATAAATAGAAGGGGTATATCCTCTTGCAACCGGCGGCTCTCCGGTCGCAAGCCCAATCTCACGCTGGGCCATGGCAAAACGGGTCAGTGAATCCATCATCAACAAGACGTCCTTCCCCTGATCCTTAAAATACTCGGCAATCGTCGTTGCTACCAACGGGCATTTCATACGAAGCATCGCCGGTTGGTCGGAAGTCGCAACTACAAGCACACTGCGCTTCATTCCCTCTGGTCCGAGATCCTTCTCTATAAACTCACGAACCTCACGGCCTCGCTCTCCCACCAGTGCAATCACATTGATATCTGCCTTTACATTTCGTGCAATCATTCCCAGCAACGTACTCTTGCCGACACCGCTTCCCGCAAAGATACCGATACGCTGTCCCTTACCGACCGTGTTCAGCCCATCGATGGCCTTCACGCCAAATTCCAACGGGTCCGTAATCGGAGGCCGTGTCAGCGGATTGATATACGTATTCTCTACATAATAATAACGAGAAGAAGGAAGCGGTCCTAAATCATCCATGGGGTTCCCCGTGGCATCTATGATCCTTCCTCTCAAAAACTCTCCTACCGGAATCTTCAAACGTTTCCGGGTATTTCTAACAAAACTGCCGGCAGCCACGCCGTTCAGGTTCTCATATGCCATCAACTGCATCTTGTCTCCGCGGAAACCTACGACCTCCACAGGTATCTGCCTGTGCTTCTCCTCATTATAAATCATGGCAATATCCCCGATACTGGCCCTGTTTCCCGAAGACTCCATCGCCATTCCGATGACATTCTCTATCTTTCCTATGTAACTGATTGTTTCTGCTTTCTGTATCAGTTCCGGCAATTTTGAAAACATACTCTCTCTCCTTGGCTACACCCTGACATTGTTCAGTATGTCTTTGATGTTCTCTAACTGCGTACCGACGCTCGCGTCAATAATCTCATCCGGCAGCTCTATAATACAGGTGCCTTCTTCTCCGTTGTCCATAGTGACAATCTTAATATTCTCGGAAAGTTTGGATAATCTGTCCAGAAATTCCGTATCTACATCCATAGAAACCGCCGTGTCGCATTTGGTAATATAGATCTTCGCCCACTGCTTTTTCGTAATCTTATCTGTTGCCGCAAGAATCATACGTTTCACGATATCGCCGCTGGACTGAAGGCTGGTCTGAATCACCTTTTCTGCCACAGTAAGGGAAATTCGTTTCAGGTCATCCAAATACTGCTCCAGCAGCTTCTCTTTCTCTATCGTCACACTCTGGATTACTTCTGATATATTATTCCGGAGTTCCTGAATCTCAACGTCCAGAAGTCTTCGCTGTTCATCGTAGGCTTCCCGTGTTCCATCCTGAATTCCGGTTTCCTTCCCTTCCCGATACCCTTGGTCCCGTAAGTACTCCGCTTGAGAGCGGGCATCACTGACAATCAGCCTTGCCTGCGCTCTCGCCTCCTCCAAAATCTCTTCCACGGAAACGGTTTCTTCTTCCTCTTCGGCATCTTCCTCCGAGTCGTCATCCTCCTCTTTCGGCTCTTCGATGATTTTGAATCCGGCGAAGAAGTCATAGGGCTTAACGTCCTGCTTCTTCTCCGGTTCTTTTACAATCCTAGGCAATGATTTCATCCTTTCCGCTCTTAACAATAATCAACTCACCGGCTTCTTCCAGTCTCCTAATTACGCCGACGATTCTCTGCTGTGCTTCTTCCACGTCTCTCAGACGTACATTAACCGTAATCTCGAGGTCAGACTGAATACTCTCAGCCATACGTGAAGATACATTGGAGAATACAAGCTCCTTGATCTTCTCGTCGGACCCCTTGAGAGCGTATACAATATCCTTGACATCGCACTCGCGGATAAATCTCTGAATCGATCTGTTGTCCATGGACACGATATCCTCGAATACAAACATCTTCTTCCGGATTGTCTCTGCCAATTCTTCGTCGTTCTTGCCCAACTCGTCGAAGATGTACTTCTCGTTCGCCCTGTCCATATGGTTCATAACATCTGCTATGTAATCGATGCCGCCAATCGTCGTGACGTCTGTAGTAAGGATGCTGTCGAACCTCTTCTTGAGGGAATCTTCCACCACCTTAATCGCTTCCGGGGATGCACTTTCCATCCTGGCAATCGCTTCTACAACCTTGATCCGCTTTTCCTTAGGAAGTTCGCTGATAACCATAGACGCCTGATCCGAATCTGCATAAGACAGAACCAGTGCAATGGTCTGCGGTCTTTCATGCTGCAAAAAAGAAATCAAATTCTTCACATTGCTCTTCCGTATGAATTCAAACGGTCTTATCTTCAGAGATTTTGATAATTTATCCAACAAGGACTGCGCTGTACTCTCCCCAAACGCCTTTTCAAGTACCGCTCTGGCATATTCCATACCGCCGTCGGTCACAACCTTCTGCGTCAGACAAGTCTTATAGAACTCATCCAAAACAAGCTCCATCTCATCCGGGCTGATATGTCCTAACTTCGCCACTTCAATGGTCAGTCTCTCAATATCGCTCTCGCTCAGATGCTTATAGATCTTTGACGCCTTATCGGCTCCAAGGGAAACAACGACCGCCGCTGCTTTCTGTTCAGGAGTCAGCTTACTCTCTCTAGGTTCTTTGGTTTCTTTATTATCTTTGTTTTCTTTACTCTCCTCCATCTGCAACGCCCCCATTCAGCCAGTTCTTCAATAACTGGGCAGAAATCTCTGCATTCTGTTCTGCGAATTCCCGTACATTCTTCTTGAGTTCCATACTCCTGTCATTCTGGAGCTGCAGAAGCTCTTCATTCATGTCGAGTACAGCCTGAACTTCTTCTTGCTCTGCCTCTTCTTCGATAAGTTCTTCAACTTCTTCTTCATCCTGTTTCCGTCTTCTGAGTACCAGGACAATAATCACGATAATCAACAGCAGAATCAACGCCGCAGCCGCTATAATCGCCCACAATGGAATGCTCTCAAGAATTCCCTGTGCTGATGCTTCCTGTGATTCGTCGTCTGTATCAACTCCGTCAAACGGTGCGCTTACAATCGCAATCTTCTCTTCCTGGGCGTCTGCCGCAATCCCTGCTGCATTCCCCACAAGAGAGCGAATCTGGTTCTCTCTCAGACTTCCGTATCCATTCCCATTAATCGCAACAGAAACCGTAAGATCTTCTAATTCACCCGGGTCAATCTGCCCTTCTTCCTTCAGCTCATTAACCAAATAGTCGCGGACTGCACTTTCACTGTATGCGTTCGTTCCGTCCGCATCCCCATTCGTATTATATTCCGGCGTATCTGCATTGGTCTCAGCCCCGGCAACTCCTCCGGCGCCATCACCGGTCCCCGCCTGTTCCTCATAAAGCTCTTCATGGCTGATGATTCCCGTCTTATCTTCCTCGTTAATCTTATCCGGCGTGGTGTAGGTGGTCTGCTGACGGATTAGTCGTTCCATATTCAGACGGGCATGTGCGGTAACACGCACATTCTCCTGCCCGTAAATCGGACCAAGCACCTTCATAACGCTGGCAGAAACAGAATTCTCCACCATACGGGCAAGCTCTTCTGTCGTAGAACTGTTGGACGAATTCCCGTTCGCATCAACAGAAACATCATTCCCATTCCCGTCGATAACCGCTACATCCTCCAACTCCATGCCCGGGATGCTCTTCGCCACCAAACGTTGGATTGCTACAACCTGTTCCTCTGTCGGGGAACCGCCGTCCTGCATGATTGCCACAACCGAAGCGCTGGACTTCTCTTCTTCATCATTCAGCGCATATTTGCTCTCTTCACCAAGCGCAATCGTAACCTTTGCATCCTTCACCCCGTCAAACAGCCGGATGGTGGAGCCGATACGGTCTTGCAGTTCATAGAGCTTGTAGGTCTTCTTATCGGAATCGGTGGTCAGCATGCTTGCGTTATCCTTAAACGTATCGTATGTAAATCCGTTCTTAGGATATCCAGCCTGAACAAGGGTTGCCTTCGTCTGGTCCACCGTGTCCTTCTTGACCATAATCGTCGATTCACCGTTAAATTTATAATCTATGCCATCCTCTGTCAGCCTCTGTGCAATCTGCTGCATCTCTTCCTGCCCCAGCCCAGAAAACAACTCTGTATACGGCTGGTTATTCAGAATGATCGCAATCGTCACAGCTCCGCCTATCAACAGCACTGCACCGACAATGATCATAATCTTCACTTTTCTGCTCAAATTGCCGACAAATTCTTTAAACTGCCCAAACTTTTCCTTCATTGTCCAAAACTCTCTTACTTTCCGATTCTATGTATCATCGTTATTTTTTACAGTAAAAAATATCCGTCTACCATATACAATGCATGTCATTGTATTATAGACTGATACGCATAATCTCATTATAAGCCTCAAACGCCTTGGTACGCAATGCTACCAGCATATCCACAGCGAGCTGCGCCTCTGACGACGCAATCCCGACCGTATGCGGATCCTCAATCTGTCCTGTTGCCAGTTGATACTGCCTCTTTGTCAATGTATCTTCTGTTGACCTTACATTATCAATCGCTTCCTCAAAAATAGACTTAAATGCAGAAATTCCCTCCTGCCCTTTTATCTCATCCGAGCCTGTGACTTGCGTCTGACCATTCACAGTCCTCAGACCAGATATGCCCGAGACATCCATTATACTTCTCAAAGGCTGCAACGGTGTGATAAACCTATCTTCCATACTATATCAATCCCTTCCTATTTATATATATACTCTTACTTACCCAAACAGTTCATATATCATATTACTGTGCTTTAATAGCCGACTGATAACGCTTAACATCATTGGTTACTGACTGAATCAAGTACTGATAGTGCAGCGTCGTCCTTGCCATCTTGGTATTCTCAACGTCCGCATTGACGTTGTTCTCGTCCAATCTCCCAGAATTATCCCTGCTGTATACCAGACAATCCGCCTCGTCAATCGCCTGGCGAACCTTCGCATTATTCTTCGTCTGACTCGCCGCCAGCAGACGCTTCCGATACATCTCCTCAAAACTCACAGACTGGCACTTATATCCCGGCGTATTCACATTCGCAATATTCAAATCAATAATCTCCTTCTGTTTCCACAGAAAATCCAGTGATTTATGCGCCATTGAAATCGTATTCCCAAACATTCTCTGTCACTTCCTTCTCAATTAATTGATAACCCCTCTGTTTTACAAGTTGACATTATGAAACCATTCTCATTTATTATAGACTTTATTCTACAAAAAGTCTACTCTTTTCGTTAGAAATTAACATTTATCTAACATGAAAATATTGGCAGTCCATTCGATTTCCATCCCCTATAAAAAAGTGGTCTGCCCGTTCATATCCGAAAGAGAATTCGTGATTACACTCGCCCTGTTCATCATCTGAAGTTTCATCATCTCAATAAAGTACTGTGCATTCTCCTGAGACAGGTTATATGTACTGTTCTTAGCAGTACTGTTCTGCGTCCCAGTCTGCACTCCTGCAAAATATGTACCATAACCGGATATTCCATCCGCTCCGTTATCCTTGCCCACATTCTTCCCTTCCACCGTCTTGCCGGTCGTCAGGTCGGTGTTCATATACCCCTTAATTCTCTGGATATAGTTTCTCGTCTCCTTAAACGGAGGAACGCCTCCATACTTCGCAACATTCCCGCTACCCGCATTGTATGCGGCTAACGCCAAATCTATGTTTCCATTATACTTTTTAAGCTGCTGAGAAATATATTTGGCTCCGCCCATAATATTGCTCCTTGCATCAAATGGGTCTTCCACTCCCAGCGACCTTGCCGTGGCAGGCATTAACTGCATTACACCCTGCGCTCCTGCCGGGGACACTGCATTCGCATCAAAGCCAGACTCAGCCTTGCCCATAGCTTTCAACAGATTCAACGGTACGTCATACAGATTCGCCGCCTCCTCAAAAATCGCGTCCATGCTCGTGCTTCCAGTCTCTATGAAAGATATATTCTCTGCCGCTTTCGTATCCTGAACGGTATCCAAACCCATTATGGCATTATATATATCCGCAAAGCTCTGACCTGTGGAGGATGCGCGCCCTGTAGAAGAAGGATAATCGGATATCCCCCGGATCTGGTTCAAAACGCTGCTCATATACTTGTACCAATTATCGTAAATCGTATAATCCATTCCCATAGCCTCTCTCCATTCTGATTTTGTCCTATTCTTTCATACGTTTACATATCTTGTAAGAGCATCAAACTTATCTAAAAACATACTTATATCACTCTACGTTATATTTATACCACTTTTATCTCGCTTTGAAAAGGTTTTTTTGGCTATCTTTTTAACATTTTATGCCATTATACGCCATTTGGGATATATAATAAAGTTAAAATTATCAAAAACCTGCACTATTTTATCATAAACAACTTTTACAGATATTGACAAAAATTTACCACAAAATATGACAGGAAACTTTTAATCAGATATTTACTTTTTTAGCAAAACGTTATAAAATAAAAAATGCATATTACTCGTTATTTTATATTTTTTACTATTATTATGTACTAGGAGGAATGAAACGTGTTTAGAAACTTGAAAGTGAGGAGTAAGTTACTCCTCTCATTTGGAATTATGATGGTATTCTATATCATTTCCATCATCGTTGCTAATATCGGACTCGGAAGCGTTCTCAAGGGATTAGATAACTTCTATGAACGTCCCTACCCAATGGTTCGGTATTCTTTGGAAGCCGAATCTTCCACCCGCCAGAATCAGCTGAATATGTTCCGCGCCCTGACGACAGAGGACGAGGCAAAGAGCCAGGAGCTTCTGGCACAGGTGAATACTCTTGCGCAGACCATGACCAACGCCCTTGACAAGCTGACCGAGGTATACGGTTCAGATGACGCTCTGGTAGCAGCGGCTTTGGATGCCGCAGCCGACCTGAAGAAGTCTCGTGAAGATGCTTTAACCTATCTGGAGGCCCATCAGGGACAGAAGGCGCTCGCCGTATTGAATGGGGAATATGCGGACGCTGGCATCAAATTTCAGGAAGCAATCGACGCAATTATTGAACGAGCAGAGACAAACGCCGAAATATTCTATGAAGACGGTCATAGCACTAAGAGATCCTGTACGATTCTGCTGGTAGGCGTTGCAGTTTTCAGTCTTATTGTAATTTGTATTCTTGCAGTCCGTCTGAACAAGAGTCTCACTTCTCCAATCGTAGAGATTGAGGGAGCAGTAAAAGAGATGGCAAAAGGTAATATGCATACAAGCGTTACATATGAATCCAATGATGAGCTAGGTGGGTTGGCAGAAAATCTCCGTTTCTTGTTGAAGACGTTATCTGGTTACATCGAACATATCAGTCAGAGGCTTGGCTCCCTTGCCGAGGGTGATTTGTCTGTTGAGATGGATATGGATTATCTTGGCGATTTCCAGTCTCTCAAGCATTCCTGTGGTAAGATTATCGAGTCCTTGAACGATGCCATGAGCCAGCTCCATCAGGCGTCCGACCAGGTTGCAGAAGGCTCCGAGCAGGTATCCAGCGGCGCCCAGGCCCTTAGCCAAGGCGCGACAGAGCAGGCAAGCTCCGTAGAAGAATTGGTTGCTACGCTTAGCGAATTATCCGATAAGGTTAACAAAACTGCACACAATGCCCGCGATGTCAACGACCTCATGGGCCTAACGGTAGGCGAGATTGACAACAGCAATAAGATGATGGAATCTATGATGACCGCTATGACGAGAATCAATGAATGTTCCAGCGAGATCGAAAAGATTATCAAGACGATTGAAGATATTGCATTCCAGACCAATATCCTTGCACTGAACGCAGCTGTCGAGGCCGCTCGTGCAGGTGAAGCCGGCAAGGGATTTGCCGTAGTTGCAGACGAAGTAAGAAGCCTTGCATCCAAGAGTCAGGAAGCTGCAAAAGATACAACCGCCCTTATCAGCAATTCTCTGACTGCCGTATCCGAAGGAAACCAGATTGCGTCAGATACACAGGAGTCTCTGTTGAAGGTTGTATCAAGCGCGCAGAAGATTTCCGAAAATATGGCTGCTATCACAGAAGCATCTGATATGCAGGCAGAAGGAATTCAGCAGGTTACACAGGGTATCGACCAGATTTCTTCCGTTATCCAGACGAACTCCGCTACCGCTCAGGAGAGCGCGGCTGCCAGCGAAGAGCTTTACAGTCAGTCTAGCCTGCTCAAGAGCCTAGTCGGACGTTTCCGGTTAAAGAAAATGGCAGGACCTATGACACCGGTTGCCGCAAGAACTCCTGATCCGATTCCGGTTTCGGTTCCGGTCTCTGATCCTATCCCGGAACCGATTCCCGCTCCGGTTTCAGATACAGTGATCGTACCTGCTCCGGCGCCGAAAGCTCCGGTAAGCAGCGGAACTTTTGTGGATGATATGGCAAAATATTAGGAATTAAAGTATTAAGAATTAAGAAAGGCATTTCGGGGAACGTACCGAAATGCCTTTTTTACTGCTCTAATTTTATACGCCTAGCCGCAATATTTCCTGCTTCATTTGCAGAACCTCAAGGTCGTCCGGCAATAACGTTATTAATTGTCCCATAACCTTGTATGCCTCTTCCCACTGTCCTGCTTTCATTAGTCCTCGAAGGACCTGCTTCACCTGACCTCCAAGCATCTCAAACTCCTCAGACACAGAACGTTTTGGCGCCTGTACTTCATCCTCCAAATACCGTACCAACTGACCCACAGCCCCCGCCATGCCTGGATATACATGAAGCGCTTCTTTTAAGTAGGGAAAACTCTCTATGAACTCTCCATTGTCAATCAACCGTAAGGCTTTGCCAAGGGGCACCGCAAACCGATAGCGAGTCGGAAGGGCATATGCTTCTGGATCTGCAAGTACCTCTTCTCGATACAATGCCGTTGCATCGGTACAAACACTTGTACAGTATTGATTCAGTAATTTTACTAATCTGGAAGAATCTAACAGCTCTGTTGTCAACAGCTTCTCAAGATAACTTTGCTCCAGCTTTCTCCTATAGAATGGACGTTTTTCAAGCAATGGCATGATATTCTGGCAAAATTCCTGTAATTGCCCTAATTCCTTACGTTCCGCCACCATTTCCGCATATCCGTTCCAGATTTCCGGGGACATCTGTTCAAGCAATGGTTCCACTTGAAAGTGATTCCGCACTGCAATCTCCATCAATTCCCACTGGAAGCCTGCCGGACAATCACTGGCACATGTCTTCCATAATACCTCCGCCTTCTCAATCTGTCCTTGTTTTTCTGCAAAAAGCGCTTTCTGGATGCATACATAAGAGTTTGTTGTGTCCAAACTATCAAATGCTTGGAGAATCTCGTCCTTTTGGTCCTCATAAACCCTCTTCCATTCTTCCATGTGGGAATAATAAGGCGTCATTTGTGCTTTATCCTCCCACGGCAGCCAGGAGAGAAGTTTTCGTGCCATTCGGAAATCTTTTATATCCAGGGTGAGAGATAATCCGTCCAAATACATGGGCACCATCTCTTCCTTGCCTTTATCCAGTGTAAGCCCCGCAGACCTTTGCAGCATAGCTTTTTCAGGATGTTTCATGAGGTATAACAATTTTTCACGGTACAACTGAATATATTTTAATCCTTTGTCACATTCTCTTAGCTGCCGGCATAAAGAGGTGAGTATCACGCATATATGCATGATTCCTGCTTCCAAAGTTCTTGGATGCCGGAGGATTTGCTCCCCTTCTTCTAATGCGAGTCTCAGGTCGCCGGTAAAGGAAATCAATAACGGCAGATTCACCTGCAGCCACAACTCATAGTTGGATATCCGCACTTCTTTCCGCGCAAACTTCAGCCCTTTTCGGCAGTATTCGACTGCCGATTCAAATTCCCCCACACTTCGATATTCCTGGGCAATCTGCATACAGCACCATGGGGAGTCCGGCTCTTTCTCATACATTTCCAGAAGGAGAGGGAGATTCCGACTTGTTCTCGTTTCTTTCCGCCCAAGTGTTTCCTTTCTTGCATACCCATAATGATGGACAAAAGCTGACAGTCTTTTGCAGGGTTCTTCAAACGGATTCAGGTTCTCATGAATCGAATATATAAACTGTGTCTCTGGCGTCAGACGGCACATCCTTCCCACGTCCCCGTCTGAGAAGCTTTTCCCTTCCAAATCCAGATAATTACGAGCCACATAGCAGGCAGACCGATAATTCTTATATTCTCCGCTTTTAAAAAACCGGATAATTTCCGTCGTGTCGTCGAACCATTCATCATCATCCATGTACAGGAACCATTCTCCCCGGCCTTCTTTCAGCCCTGCATTCCGCGCCTTCGAGAAGTCGTTGCACCATTCAAAAGGAATGATATGGGAGGTGTACTGCCGCACAAGCTCCAGTGTTTCTTCATTTTTTCCGGTAAAAACTACTATTAATTCACTGTCCAGCTCTCTCAGGAGCGGTTTCAGCGAAGCCAGACATTTCCCCAGCGTCTCCATACGATCCGATACTAACATGGATATGGTAAGCTGTATATTCATGACTTTCTCCTCCTTATTAATTCCTGACGCAATCGAATCACTTCCAGATCTTCCGGCATCAACGGAAGAAGCTGGTTTAGGATTTCCGCCGCCTGTGCAGTCTGATTGGCGTCAATCAGGGTGTGCAGCGTTTCTTTCATCTGCCTTGCAAGCTGTAAAAATTCTGCTCCTGCATGGAGCGCCGGATCATCCAGCCGGCGTGCCGTCTGCCGAAACAGCTCCATAATTACGCCTGTCATGTCTGGATAGATATGGTATGCATCCCCAAGCAGACGCACAGCCTCCCCGGTCTGTTCCATGGATAATTCTTCCAACGCCTTTAATGTAATCTGAGCAAATCTGCATTCAGATGGGAGAAAACTGCTGTTTTCCTCCTGAAACCATTCATCCCGGAATAATCCTCTGTAAAATTCTATAACACATGTACAATACTCTTTCAGAGTTTCCGTAAATTCTTCAAAAATTGGAAATCCCTTGAAAAGTTTCTGCTCCAACCTTTGCCGTTTCAGACAGAGACTATGAAGCGGATAGTGTTTCTCTAATTCCTCCTCGCATAAATGCAGACCAGGGTTCAAAGAAAATGGAAGCTCTCTGACTGCATCTGTAACAAGGTTATTCCATGTATCCAAAGACATCCGTGATACCAAAGGAGTGAAATTGACTTGATGACGAATTGCTTTCTTCAATAACTGCTGCTGTAAATAGCAATCTTGCGCATGGAGCATACAGTATACAAGTAATTCCTGCCCCTCTTCATTCCTGCCCTTTTCCAAATCATCCAATGCTTTTTGCAGCAAAAGATAGATGGGAGCCTGCTCATCAGAAGCGATATCATCCAATATCCCAAGAAGCAAATCTACGTATGGTTTTGCGTATATCCCCTTCCAATTTTCAAGTTCCGGATAATATCTGCACAGGATGTCCTCCGTCTCCCATGGGAAAAGCTTTAGAAAATATGCTGCGCTTGTCCAATCCCCGATTTCCAATGCACTTGCTGCGCATTTTACACGAATACCATATAGGCGTTCTGGATTATTCACATAATTCTCGCCAAATTCACCATAGCTTTGCTGTTCCCAAAGCGACTCTTTTTCATCCATCTCTTTCAGAAGCTTTTCAAATTTCCATCCATACCACACGGTCTTCTCTGCCTCTTTTTCCTCAGCACACAGTTGGATGAGCTGCTGGTATACAACCAGGCTGGTAAGCTCCATCGGACTCTCTTGTGTCAAGATGAACTCCAGCTCCGAAATAGCGGTCATTTTTCCAGTTTTTTCGGTAACAAGATGGGAAAGATATGCTTGCAGCCATCCCCTGGAATAAGGATCATTCAATTCCCGACAGGCTTCTCGTCCCCTTCGGCAATATTCCTCGGCCGATTTCCAGTCGCCTGACAAGCCGAATTCCTTGGCAAGTTGAATATAATTCTTTATCTGTCCCGGATGGTCTTTAACGGCCTGCAACAACATCGGGATATTCCTCGATGTTTTTAAGGCGCTCCCTGCGTCCTTTACATATCCATAATGATGGACACATGATTGAAAATATTTACACGGTTCCATACGGGGCGTCAATTCCTCATGGATTGCACCGCAGAATCGGCTCTCAGCGGTTCTTTGTATTAGCCGAAATGCTGAAAAGTCAGAATATTTTGTCCCGTTCCATTCCTGGTAATTTCGCTGTACATAATGTGCGCTATGATAATGTTTATATTCGCCGCCCAGGAAGAATTCACAGATCTCATCTACATCGTCGAACCACTCATCGTCGTCAATGTACAGAAACCATTCCCCCTGGGCTTCTTTTAGCCCCTTATTCCTGGCGGCGGAGAAATCGCCGCACCATGCAAACGGGATAACCTGAGGCGTATACTTTTCGGCAATTTCCCGGACTTTTTCATCCGTTCCGGTAAATATGATAATTAATTCGCTTGGAAGTTTTGAAAGAAGCGGCTTTAACGAGTCCAGACAGCGTTCTAGGGACTCACGGCGGTCTGAGGCAAGCAGCGATATGGTAAGCACGATATCCATATAGTTTCTATTCCTCCTGTAGACACAAGAAAGCGCCCATCCAATGGACCGGCGCTTTCTGTCATTATATTTTTGATTTTGAAAATCCGTAATAGTGTTACTGAATTACTGTAACAGCTGAAGAACTCCCTGTGGAACCTGATTAGCCTGTGCAAGCATAGCCTGAGAAGCCTGAACCAGAATGTTGTTCTTCGTGTAAGCCATCATTTCCTTAGCCATATCAACGTCACGGATACGGGACTCAGCAGCAGATAAGTTCTCTGTCTGAACACCTAAGTTGTTGATGGTATGCTCCAGACGGTTCTGTAAAGCACCGAAGTCTGAACGCATGGAAGAAACGATATCGATTGCCATCTTTGCCATAGTGATTGCCTTTAACGCGTTGGTAGAAGTTGAAATATCTACCTTGCTAAGTGTAACAGTCTCCTGCTTAGTACCAATCTTTGCGGACATCTTAGATGAACTCATTGCAGACAGAGTAATCTTAATCTGGTCAGCAGTGTTAGCAGTCTCGCTGGCATGGATAGCAACTACGCCCTTCGCGGAGCCTGTTCCCTGGAACTTGGAGAACAACGTTGTTCCGTTGAAATTAGCGGTGTTACTAATTCTGTCAATCTCATTTCTTAAAGCAACAACTTCTTTCTGCATCTCAGCACGGTTAGCGCTGGAGTAAGTTCCGTTGGCGGACTGTGTAGCCAGCTCAACCATACGGTTCAGCATGGAGTGAACTTCTGTCAAAGCGCCTTCTGCTGTCTGTACAAGAGATACACCGTCTTCGGAGTTCTTCTGTGCTGTCTGCAGACCTGTGATCTGAGCACGCATCTTTTCGGAAATAGCAAGTCCGGCAGCGTCGTCACCAGCGCGGTTGATTCTGTAACCAGATGACAATTTCTCCAGGTTCTTTGTTAAAGAAGAGTTATTGTTCGTTAAATTTCTGTGTGAATTTAAAGCCGTAATATTATGTTGGATTCTCATAGTTTTTCCTCCTTGAAATTCGTCAGGGAATTCCTTTTCCCCGCATAATTATTCATTATTCACTTATAATTTTGAAGTAATCGGGAGAACAATAAATATACCGCTCTTGACCTGCCGGCGAACTGTCCAGAAAAGTACACTTATTTGGACTGCACCGAAAACTTCTTGACACTTATATTATCGTATGTTTCGGCGAGAACTTAAGTCTTTTTTTAACTTTTTTAAATAATTTTTTTCAGCCTTTCCTTGGCCGGGGTATATCCCTCTTTAGCCGCCATCTTATAATAGACAGCGGCTTCTTTGGGCTTACCGTTCACTTCAAACCACACCCCAAGATTATATGCGGCTTTGAACGAACCATTCCCAAGGACTCCCTCGTGTTCCGGAACTTCCCCAATCTCCAGACATCGTCGGTAAGACCGCTCTATTTCCGGAAGATATCCTATGTATCGCTGGATATCGGCAAAAATTCCCTGTGTATAAAACGTCCCACATGCAAAATGGTAATCTGCATAGGCGTCCAACCTCTGCTTTTCATCTGCTATGATCTGAAATCCTTTCTCGTATTTCTTCAATTCTAACAGGTTATAGAGATATGATATCACGCCGTTTGTACGGTATCCCGTCCCAGACTCCGGCACGAACTGATAGAATTTTTCAAAATATCCGTTTGCTTTCTCAAACTCTTTCATAAGCCACAGGGTACGTGAAACCTGGTACAGGACATAGGGGTCGTGGGGATTTTCTTCTAATTCTTCTAAAAGGATTTCCAGATTCCGCTCTCCTTTTCCTCCCTGTAGATATCCGTCATGGTCAAATACCAACGGAAGCGGGACAATCGGAAGCTCGCTTATAATCTGTTCATGCACCTTCCCTTCATAAACGGTCCCCCGCGGAACCAGCCTTGTAGTAAATACACAGCTCTGACTGAGTTCCCCGTTCGCTTCCCTGTAACGGTCATGTCTTTCAATCGCGCCTACACGCCCGCCGGATTCCACAAACTGCAGGATATCTTCTTTTTTACCTGAGACCAAGTATTCATCCGCATCCAGAATCAGGTTCCAATCGCAAGGGGACTGCTCCAATGCATAGTTTCTGGCGGCTGCAAAGTCATTACACCATTCGTATTCTGAGATGTGCGCATTGAATTTTCGGGCGATTTCTATTGTATGGTCAGTTGAGCCTGTGTCGGTAATGTAGATTCCATCCACCAGTTTTTCTGCTAATGATAAACATTTTTCCAGACTGCGGCTCTCATTTTTTACAATCATAACAAGTCCTATTGTGGTCATATTCGTCCTCCTCTGTTTTTTTTATTATAACGTCAATTTGATTGGAATACAACCGAGAATCCTTTTGGTGCAGTAGAAAACTTGAGTATCCGGAGCGTTTTTTTGTATACTCAAAATCAGGTAAATTCAATGTAGGAGGTACGAAATGAGCAACAAAGTATACGGTTATATCAGGGTTTCTACGCAGGAGCAGAATATTGAGCGGCAGATGATCGCGCTGCTTGATGCGGGGATGGACAGGAAAGACATTTATATTGACAAACAGAGCGGCAAGAATTTTAAGCGGCCCGCCTATGCAAGGATGATGCGGCGTGTCCGGGAGGGCGATTTGATCATTGTAAAAAGTATAGATCGTCTGGGGCGGAATTACCAGGAAATTATGGAGCAATGGCGTATCATAACCAAGGAAAAAAAAGTTGATATCCGTATTATGGACATGCCTTTGTTAGATACAACCAGAACGAAGGATTTGCTGGGAACGTTTATCAGTGATGTTGTGCTGCAGCTTCTTTCATTTGTTGCAGAAAATGAGCGCGACAATATCCGCCAGCGGCAGGCAGAAGGAATTGCGGCGGCAAAGGCACGGGGGATACGGTTCGGCAAGCCGAAGATCCATATGCCGGATAATTTCCCAGAATTGTATCGGCAGTGGGAAGGGGATTCGATTTCAACCCAAGATTTTGCTGAATTATGCAATGTTGGGCGGAGTACGTTATATAAACGGATTCGGGAGTACAGGGAGCTTCTTTCATAGGTATTTTGCTAAGAATGGGATTGCTTTTATTCCATCCAAAAGTTAATATATAAATAGAACGATAAAGGAGTATCTTGTATGGGAATTTATGTTAATCCAAGTAATATTACATTTCAAAAAATCCTTAATTCTGACATTTATATTGATAAAACAGACTTGATTTCTGCTACGAACGCGAAAATAAATAAGATGAATTGTTATATGTGCGTCAGTAGGCCTCGCCGTTTCGGGAAATCTATGGCTGCGGATATGCTTGTGGCATATTACAGCAAGGGGTGCGATTCGGCAGAATTGTTTTCCGGGAAAAAGGCAGAGAGCGGCAAAGACTTTCATTTGCATTTGAACCGTCATAATGTAATACGGCTGGATATTCAGCGTTTTCTGGAAACTGAGCAGGATCTTGATGTGTTTATTTCAGAGATTGAGCGACGCGTAATTTCGGAGTTAACAAAAGAATTTCCAGAATGTACGGACATTCTTCCTAACGGCAGATTAAAAATGACGCTTGAGCAGATATTTTTGCAGACTGGAGATGGGTTCATTTTTATTATTGATGAATGGGATTGTGTATTTCGGATGGCAAGGAACCGAAAAGAAAAACAAAAAGAGTACTTGGACTTCCTGCGAGGGCTTTTTAAAGGCTCCGGATACGTAGATTTAGCTTATATGACAGGGATTTTACCTATAAAAAAATACGGAGAACATTCTGCAATTAACATTTTTGATGAATATTCTATGCTATCCCCTAAGAATCTTGGAAAGTTCTTTGGATTTACAGAAGAAGAAGTACAAGAGCAGTGTGAGGAATATGGTGTTGAATATTCGGAAATCCAAAAATGGTACGATGGATATCGAATTGGTGAATTGCATATGTATAACCCAAAATCAGTTATCGATGCGTTGACATGGAAGGAAATACAGAGCTATTGGATTGGAACAGAGACATATGAAGCCTTGAAAGTATATATTGATTTGAATTTTGATGGTCTAAAAGAAATAGTTACCATGATGTTAGGAAATATGCATTGTAAGGTGAATACCCGAAAGTTCCAGAATGATATGACCACATTTAAAACAAAAGACGATGTGCTTACACTTTTGGTTCATCTTGGGTATTTAACCTTTGATAGGAAAAAGAATGAAGTATTTATTCCGAATCAGGAGATTACACAGGAATTCATGAATGCTGTAGAAGAACCAGGATGGAATGGCTTGGCAGCGGCACTCAGCCGATCGGAGGAACTTCTGGAATAACCATGAATGTATAATTGAAAAACAAACAATATGAAACAAAAGCATTCCTGTCTGATTTTGCAGGAATGCTTTTATTTAGAGGACTTCGATTTTGCAGGAATGCTTTTTGCTCTTTTTGTCATAACTGATGCCTATTGCCAATATCCTGCCTGTATATCTCGGCTCCTCTCCGATTTTCCCCTGAAAACAAAGCGCATATTTTTTTTCTTTTATCTGCCGGATTGCTTCATCCGGCGTACTGTCTATTTTCAATTCAAGAATCATAGCATCTGCATTCCTGCGTTCCGGATAAAAGACAAAATCCACATATCCCTTGCCCGCCTTATCTTCCCGCTCCACACGGTATTTGTCTCTGGCAGACAGATAAACCAGATTGACGGCTGCCGATAATTCTGTTTCGCTGTTATAACTGAGAATTGGCGACTCCGTATCATGGACAAACTCCAGAATCTCCGCCATCGTTTCCGTATCCTGATTAAGCGTTGCACGCAGCATCCGTTCCGACTCTCTGGCTAAACGGTATACATACCCCAGCCTCTCGTTCGAGAGCAATAGCTGGTTAAATTGTTCCATTAATTCTTTGTTTGGAATAAATACTTCTCCGTCTTCATAGGTAAGAAGACCATAGATAACCATTGCGGAATAGATCTGTCCTTTTGTATTTAACTCTTTCGCCGTTGCGGCATATTCCTGCATTTTAGCAGCTACATGTTCGCCGGAAATCATCAGGGCAAAATCATCACGGATTTCATCTACATTATCTTTGATATAATAAAAAATCTCGTCATAAGGTCCTGAACTTGTCCAGTAATTCCTCAGCTGGTTATTCGTCAATGCGCATACGATGGAACGGGGATTATACACCTGTCTGCCGCCCGCCGTATGATATCCGTTATACCAGAAACGCAAGTCTTCGCGGGTTACTTTTGGACGGTTGGTTTTCTGCTGATAGATATGATATAGCATATCAACTTCGGAGTCCAGAAACCCGAAATATTCGCTGAACCTCTCTGAGGTAGCGATATCATATTCCAAGAACATATTCAGCTCCGAACCGCTGGAATACTTGGCGATTGGCAGTACGCCGGTCATATAGGCAAATTCCACATAAACCTGGCCTTTTAATAAGTTTTTTAAAAAGTCAAGGTATTTCTCCTGATCGGAAGACGTAATAAATGACTTGTGAAAAATAGCATCCCATTCGTCTATGATAAAAATAAATTTATCATCTGTATGCAGGAAAATTTTGGAAAAATTATCCCAGACAGCGCCATCCATATCAATGCCAACACTGGGATAGGCTTCTGACAAATCCCGGTTAATACCATCCTGGATACGCTTAATGTATAAGGAATAATTATCGCAGTCCCTTGGCATTCGGCTGAAATCAATGAAAAATACATCGTGGGTGTTTCGGTGCGCGGTATAACTTTCCGTTTTTGATATTGCAAGACCATCAAATAATTCTCCTGCTTCTATCCCCTTGCCCAAAAAAGCCCCGGCCATATTCGCCATAACGCTTTTTCCGAAACGGCGCGGCCTTGTAATACAGTAATAGCGGTCTTCCGTACCAAATGCGGGAATTAACTCGCCAAGCAAACTGGTCTTATCTACAAAGTAGGCTCCGGCTTTTGTCGATTTGTAGGACTCAAAAGGAGTCCGGCTGTTTAAATACATTCCCATATTTACAATTCCTTTTCTTTATACAATACAAGGTACTTTGAATGTATGTATCATAACATGGTATACTCCAAAATTCTACCCTCATTTTGGAGTATCTGCTTTTTCTTTACATGCGCCCCAAGGGCCTACTGAGGTACATGTCCTTGCGAAGTAAGCGGATCGTGTCCGACAAAGTGTACTTTTCCGGACAGTTCGCCGGCAGGTCTGGAAGCCGCATTTATTGTACTCCCAAACACTTCGCAATTATAAAAAATAGCGAATAAATATGCAGGGAAAAGGATGTCCCTGGCGAATTTCAAGGAGGAAAAACTATGAGAATCCAACATAATATTACAGCATTAAATTCACACAGAAATTTATCTAACAACAATTCAGCTTTGACAAAGAACCTGGAGAAACTGTCATCTGGTTACAGAATTAACCGCGCTGGTGACGACGCTGCCGGGCTTGCTATTTCCGAAAAGATGCGTGCTCAGATCACAGGTCTTCAGACAGCACAGAAGAACTCCGAAGACGGTGTTTCTCTTGTACAGACGGCAGAAGGCGCTCTGACAGAAGTTCACTCCATGCTGAACCGTATGGTTGAGCTGGCTACACAGTCTGCCAACGGAACATACTCTACTGCTAACCGTCAGGAGATGCAGAAAGAGATTCTTCGTCTGAATGAGGAAATTGACAGAATTAGTGAGACTGCTAATTTTAACGGCACAAAATTGTTCTCTGGCTTTAAAGGTAACGCAACATCACAGAAAATTACTCTTCATGTAGGTGATTCGCACGAGACAGCTAACCAGCTGAAAGTAACATTCCAGCAGATGAATTCTTCATCTCTGGGACTTCATAGTACAAATTCGACAACGTTTGTAAAGACATTAGGAACAACTGGATTTACAAATACAGCTGGTACTGGAGCAAATGCAGTAACTATTAAGAACCTTGATTTGACAAAGGCTGACAGCGCAAGACACGCAATTTCTGTAGCACAGGCTGCTATTGATATGGTTTCTTCTATGCGTTCTGACTTTGGTGCTATGCAGAACCGTCTGGATCACACCATCAACAACTTAAGTGTTCAGACTGAGAACATTACAGCTGCTGAGTCTCGTATCCGTGACGTAGACATGGCAAAAGAGATGATGGCTTACACCAAGAATAACATTCTTGTTCAGTCCGCTCAGGCTATGCTTGCTCAGGCTAATCAGGTACCACAGGGAGTTCTTCAGTTACTTCAGTAATTTAATGAATTTTCATATGGGAAAAAGCTTCTTCTCCGGAAGAAGCTTTTTTCTTAGTTGCTTTACTTTCTAAACGAAACCTGTTAATGAGCGGCGTATATATGTCAGAAAACCTTTTTCGATTCCGCTCTGTCAGGTTTTTCTACTACAAAATGTATAAGGAGCTATCTCATGAAATTACAACTAACCATTTCCCTGCTTGTATCTGACAGAATGGATACTTTAAAAAAATGTCTGGATTCTATTTCCCCTCTTCTTCGAGAGTTGAATAGCGAATTAATTATCGTCTTTACCGGAAAAGATTCTGCTGTATTAGAGACTGCCAGACAATATACTTCCCACATCATCCCTTTCACCTGGTGCGATGATTTTGCAAAAGCCAGAAATGCCGGATTAAAGGAAGCAAAAGGCGAGTGGTTTCTTTATCTGGATGATGATGAGTGGTTTGAGGATGTTTCAGAGATTATCCGGTTTTTTAAAACCGGAGAGTGCCGCGGCTACGATGCGGCCACATATATTCAGCGTAATTATAACGACTTAGAGGGAAAAACCTATAATGACGCCCATGTGGGACGGATGTGCCGTCTGACGCCGGAGATACAGTTTGTTTCACCGATTCATGAGAGCCTGTATCCATTCCCCGATTCCTTTAAGAGTTTCAGCTGCTATGTACATCACTATGCTTATGCCAGAGTCGGTACAGAAGCGGACCGAAAGGCGCGGTTTCAGCGGAATGCTTCGCTGCTTCTGAAAGTTTATGAGAAGGAGCCTACCGCACATAATTGTATGCAGCTTGCGCAGGAATACCGCTATATTGATGATGAACTTACTGCAATCAAATACTGTCGGGAAGGGCTGAAGCTTGCCAGTAAAGAGAAAAGAATCTAACATTTAGGAGGAATAAAAGATGGAATGGATTATTAAACCAAGAGCAGTTCCAGGAACACCTGATGCGTGCATCAAACATTGTAATTGTTTCAAAGGATACTATTGTAAAATAAAGGCATAGATTTCCTGGGGTTAGTAAAACTACACTTTGACAGATATTATAGATTTTACATGTCTGTTAAAAACGCAAAAGGCTGCAGCTAAAAGCTGCGGCCTTTTGAAATAATATGATGTAAGCATCAAAAGGTATTTTGACGCTTCTGGTGTTTTACGCGTCCCAAGGTATTTTTACGGTTCAGAGATGCGGTACGGCAAGCTCCCCAAGTGCAGAGAGCGCCTTCTGCGTAAGCGTGCGGATAGTCTCCTTCTCAAAGGGAGAGGCAAGTCCTGCCATATGCAGCGTATCTGTAAACCCGTACCTTCCGCTTAAGCGCAGAATCTCCATATAGCAGCGCATACCCTCCTCATGGTTTTCTT
>OFGE01000293.1_pt1 | contig 56892 bp, 45 predicted proteins | sample 1521681 | NCBI WGS metagenome assembly OFGE01 (sample SAMEA3504093, study PRJEB24116) | mouse gut metagenome | biome: mouse gut; feature: mouse-associated habitat; material: faeces | place: Denmark | collected 2011 | reverse complement strand
CTTTGCATGTGCCACCTCTTCGACTCTGGCTGGCATCTCGGCTTCACCGCGACGATACACAATCATTGCCACTTCAGCACCCTGACGACGAGCGGTACGCACAGAGTCCATAGCGGTGTTTCCGCCTCCGATCACTGCCACACGACGCCCCTTTAGCACAGGTGTATCCTCTCCAGGGCGTCCGGCACCCATAAGATTGATGCGAGTAAGATACTCGTTGCTTGACATCACTCCGATGTAATTCTCTCCCGGGATTCCCATAAAACGCGGAAGTCCTGCTCCGGATGCAACAAATATCCCTTTATATCCAAGTGTGTGAAGATCATCGTAAGATAGAGTCTTTCCCACTACACAATCCTTGACAAAATTCACACCCAATGCGCGAAGACCATCAATCTCAGCCTCGACAACACTGTTAGGAAGACGGAACTCGGGAATACCATACTTGAGCACTCCGCCTATTTCATGGAGAGCCTCATAGACAGTGACGTCATAACCGCGTTTCACCATATCCCCAGCAAAGGAGAGTCCGGCAGGTCCTGATCCGACAACTGCCACCCTGATACCGTTGCTCTCAGGACGCACTACCTCTACAGGATGCCTGGAGTGCTCCACACGCTCATAATCAGCTGCAAAACGTTCCAGATAACCGATGGCGACTGCCGGCTTTTTCATCTTATTATATATGCAACGCGACTCGCACTGCTTCTCCTGCGGACACACTCGTCCGCACACTGCTGGAAGAGCACTTGTGTTCTTAAGCACAGCGGCAGCCTCAAGAAACTCTCCGCGCTCCACATTCTTAATGAATCCGGGGATATCCACAGCCACCGGACATCCCTGCATACACTGAGGATCAGGACAGTCAAGGCATCGGGAAGCCTCTATGAGAGCCTGCTCGGCTGAAAGACCTTGATTGACCTCTTCATTACAAGTGACACGGTAGCCGGGTTCCAACTGAGGCATCACCACACGAGGAGTTGCAGTACGCTCCTTGGCTGTCTTGGCATTGCGAAGGGCAATACGCCATGCCGCATCGCGATTATTATCTTGGTTCATTTTTTCTGTGTCTCAAATGAATAACTCTTCAATCGCATCATCATCTCGTCGAAGTCCACTTTATGGGCATCGAACTCAGGTCCGTCAATGCACACAAACTTGGTTTTGCCATCCACTGTGACCCTGCATGCACCACACATCCCTGTGCCGTCAACCATAATAGTGTTGAGAGAACACATGGTGGGTACATCATATTTCTTAGTGGTGAGCGCGACAAATTTCATCATCACAGCAGGTCCTATCGCAACAACAAGATCAACCTTCTCACGCTCTATGACTGACTCGACACCGGCAGTGACAAGACCTTTGCGTCCGGCAGAACCGTCATCGGTCATCACAATCACTTCATCGCTGTACTTAGCCACCTCTTCCTCAAGAATTATAAGCTCCGAATTACGTGCTGCAAGTATGGAGACTACACGGTTGCCAGCCTCCTTCATTGCCTTGATGATCGGCAGAAGGGGTGCCACCCCCACACCGCCGCCACAGCATACTACTGTGCCGACCTTTTCAATATGAGTAGCCTGACCCAAAGGCCCTACCACATCGGTGAGTGAATCACCAGGCTCAAGGGCGCAGATCTTCTTTGTGGAGACACCGACTTCCTGAATAATCAGGGTGATAGTGCCGCGCTCTGTATCGGCATCGGCAATAGTGAGGGGAATACGTTCGCCGCCTTCACCTGCGCGCACAATCACAAAATGCCCAGGGCGACGTGAATGCGCTATCATAGGAGCCTCGACCACGAGTTTGACCACATGTTCGGAGAAATGCTCCTTGGATACAATCTTATTCATACTTATGTGAAGTGATATGATCGGTAATTAGATTCACAAAGATACAATTTCTTAATAGAATATCCTCAAAAAGAGGATAAAAAAAGCGAGAGAACCGAACGAAACTGTTCGATTCTCCCTAATAATATTGAAAGCCTGAGCATTACGTCATGATTATGCCACATGACATCTGTGACTTCATAACATCTGCAATGATCAAAACCTTTAGAATTCAGCCTTGCCAGGAGTACGAGGGAACGGTATCACATCGCGGATATTGGTCATACCTGTAACGAACAACACAAGGCGTTCGAATCCCAGACCGAAACCTGAATGAGGCACAGTGCCAAAGCGACGTGTATCAAGATACCACCACATATCCTTCATGGGGATATCAAGCTCCTTGATACGTGCGAGCAACTTGTCGTAGCTCTCCTCTCGCTCCGAACCTCCGATGATTTCACCTATGTTCGGGAAGAGCACGTCCATGGCACGAACTGTCTTGCCATCCTCGTTCTGCTTCATATAGAAAGCCTTTATCTCCTTTGGATAGTCAGTCAGGATCACAGGCTTCTTGAAATGCTCTTCCACGAGATATCGCTCATGCTCACTCTGCAAGTCGGCCCCCCAGTAGACCGGGAACTCAAACTTGTGGGCTGATTCCTCAAGAATCCTGACACCCTCTGTGTAAGTGAGACGGACAAAATCATTGTCAACCACAAAGCGCAGACGCTCCTCAAGCCCTTTGTCGAAACGCTCCGACAAGAAACGTATGTCGTCAATATTATGCTCAAGAGCGTAGTTGATACAATATTTCACAAACTCCTCGGCAAGGTCCATGTTGTCGGATATGTCATAGAAAGCCATCTCAGGCTCTATCATCCAGAATTCCGAGAGGTGTCGAGGCGTGTTGGAATTTTCCGCACGGAATGTGGGCCCGAACGTGTAGATCTGACCGAGAGCGGTCGCACCCAACTCACCTTCAAGCTGCCCTGACACAGTCAGAGCGGTAGGCTTGGCATAAAAGTCCTTACTGTAATCGACGCTTCCGTCCTCATTCTTTGGCAGGTTGTTGAGGTCGAGAGTAGTCACCTGGAACATTGCGCCGGCACCCTCGCAATCGCTGGCTGTGATAAGCGGAGTGTGGAAATAATAGAACCCACGCTCATTGAAGAACTTATGGATAGCAAAGGCGAGAGAGCTGCGGATGCGAAGGACCGAACCAAAGAAGTTGGTGCGGGGACGCAGATGCGCAATCTCACGCAGAAACTCAAGGGTATGCCCCTTCTTCTGCAAAGGATACGATGCCGGATCGGCAGTACCGTACAGCTCTATGCTGTCAGCCTGTATCTCGGAGGTCTGGCCTTTGCCCATAGATTCTACGAGCTTACCGGTGACACGGACACTTGAGCCTGTAGTGACAGGCTTAAGCTGGTCCTCGGTAAAACGCGCCATATCAAGGACCACCTGGATATTATTGACCGAAGAGCCGTCATTGAGTTGCACAAACTGCACATGCTTGTTGCCTCGACGGGTGCGAACCCATCCTTTGGCCTCGACTTCAGTGCCCATAAGCTCCGGAGTCGAAAGAAGGTCCTTTACGGTAGTTTTTTTCATAATGATTGGTAAGTTTTATTCAAATGATCCCATCTTGAGGTAGTTGACCTCCTCCTGGGTAAGATAACGCCAGCGACCGCGCGGAAGATTCTTCTTGGTGAGTCCGGCGAAATACACACGGTCAAGTTTTGTGACATGATATCCGAGGCTTTCGAAGATACGGCGCACAATACGGTTGCGACCTGAATGGATCTCTATGCCAGCCTGGTTGCGGTCGGTATCGGTAGCATACGAAATGGCATCGGCATGTATGGGTCCATCCTCAAGCTCTATACCGTCAGCGATGCGCTGCATGTCATCCTCGGTGATATCGTGGTCGGTCCATACGTGATAGATCTTCTTCTTGACAAATTTCGGATGTGTCAGTTTGGATGCGAGATCTCCGTCATTAGTGAGAAGAAGCACACCGGTCGTGTTGCGGTCAAGACGCCCTACAGGATATATACGCTCGTTACATGCACCCTTTACAAGATCCATGACTGTGAGTCTGCCATTTGGATCATCGCTTGTGGTTACACAGTCCTTAGGCTTGTTGAGAAGTATGTAGCACTTCTTCTCAAGAGTGACCACCTTCTCATCGTACTCTACCACATCGCTATGGCTGATCTTAGTGCCGAGTTCGGTAACGACCTCTCCATTAACCTTTATAAGCCCCTGAAGAATAAATTCGTCTGCTTCACGGCGTGAGCACAGACCGGCATTTGCCATATATTTGTTCAGGCGCACCTGTTCGTTTGGATCAGGCAGCGGGGTCTCGTACTCGATACGCTTGGGACGCGGAGTGAAACTGCGACCGCCTTGAGGCATGCCATACTGATTCTGACGAGGACCTTTGTTCTGATAACCACCTTGACGGTTGTTCTGATAACCGCCCTGCTGACGTGGCTGGTAACCGCCCTGCTGACGCGGCTGATAACCACCCTGCTGACGTGGCTGATAGCCGCCCTGCTGACGTGGCTGATAACCGCCCTGCTGACGATTATAATTGTTACGTGGCTGATAACCGCCATTCATAGAACCGGAATTCTCATCACGGCTGCTTTCACCTTCGGCTCCCTCTACAGGTGCTCCATCGGTCTGCGGCACATGAGGACGTGGCTGATAACCGCCTTGGCGATTGTAGCCTCCCTGATTGCCATAACGGTTGTTCTGATATCCTCCCTGATTGCCGTAACGATTATTCTGATATCCTCCTTGACGATTATTGTAAGGTCTTGGCTGATATGGGCGTTGCGGACGTTCTCCATAGGAATTATTATTGTAGGAATTCTGATGTTCATGCTGTCCCTCTGAATTGTTCTCCGAGCCGGATGTAAATTCACCGGAAGTGTTCTCCCGACCGTTGTCATGAGAATCTACAGGATAAGGGCGTGAACCAATGCGGGGTCTTTTGCCTTTTTTTTCGTTGCTGTCCATGATAGCTTTTTAGAATTGGATGTGAAGTGATTAGAGTTACCGGTCTCGCGACTGGTCAATTGTAATAGAATAATTAGATGAAAATGTTTCTTAGTTTATTAATGGAAACGATTATATATGTCTTTTAGTTGACTTAACAATGTGTGAATGTTTGGCGCAAAGTTAACAATTATCATATAAAATAACAAGCATTATGCATTCAAATAATCTCAAAAAACAGAAGTTTGAATTTCATAAAGAATGTTAAATCAGCAAATGGATATTTAAACTATTCCATTTCATCAACGTCTTTATAATAAACTGACCGCCTAACGGCAAAATGACACAACAAACGAACAATAACCAAATGCGCGGACACGTCTCTCCGATCCGCGCTTTCTAAGAAACAAACAACAAAACGAACGAACAAATGAAAAAGAAGATCTTCAGCATCGCGCTGGTACTCGCAGGAATGATGGGCACAACCGCTATCGCACAGACACCATCATCAAACACCACCCCGGCAGCCAAGGAGCAGGGCTGTCCCGCATGTCCGCGTGGCAAACAGTATAATCCGTTTGAAGGACTCAACCTTACCGATAAGCAGCAGAACGATCTCAAGGCCCTTCGCGAAAGCCGAAAAGCTGACATCAAGAAAGAGATGAGCGACAAGAAAGCGGATAGAAAGGCTATGCGCGAACAAGCACAGAAGAACCGTAAAGATTATCTCGCAAAGATCAAAGGTATCCTCACAGCTGAACAGTATGTCCAGTTTCTTGAGAACTCATACCTCAACAACCGTGCCGGGGTAGGGTCCAATAACCGCAAGGATATGCGCAATAAAAAAGATGGCAAGAAAGGGATGCGCGGCAACCGCCAAGGCGGACAGCGTCCAGCTGCAACCCCCAATGCCAACTAACATCATTACCAGAGCATAAATCTATCCAAATCAAGTCTTTTATTTATTGATAAATAGTAAAGCGGACATTTCGCGCGATTGGCGAAATGTCCGCTTTAATTATTTCGGGTATATCAACAGATATTAACGCTGAACACGGCCGTTGGCATTGCCGCCGGCGAGAGAATTAACCTCCTCGGTAGATACCAGATTGAAGTCGCCCGGAACAGTGTGCTTAAGAGCTGACGCTGCAACGGCAAATTCAAGGGCATCGCCCTGATTAGGCATAGTGAGCAGACCATGGATCACACCTCCGGAGAATGAATCGCCTCCACCCACACGGTCAATAATAGGATTTATGTCATACCGCTTTGACTCATAGAATTCCTCGCCATTGTAGATCATAGCCTTCCAGCCGTTGTGAGTAGCGGAGAATGACTCTCTGAGAGTAGAGATCACATACTTGAAATCAAATTCCTTAGCCATAGCCTTGAAGATTCCTTTGTAACCTTCGGCATTGGTCTCGCCACCTTCGACATCTGCATCAGGCTTGAAGCCGAGACACAGCTCAGCATCCTCTTCATTACCTATGCACACATCTACATACTTCATAAGCGGACGCATGATGGACTGAGCCTTCTCCTTAGTCCAAAGTTTCTTACGGAAATTAAGGTCCACCGACACAGTAACGCCGTGACGCTTTGCAGCCTCACATGCAAGACGTGTGATCTCAGCAGCCTTGTCAGAGATAGCAGGTGTGATACCGCTCCAATGGAACCAGTCAGCACCTTCCATGATAGCATCAAAGTCGAAATCCTCAGGATCAGCCTCTGAGATAGCTGAATGAGCACGGTCATATATAACCTTTGACGGACGCATGGATGCGCCGGTCTCACAATAGTATATGCCTACACGATCACCGCCGCGTGCTATATGGTCGGTGTGCACACCGTAACGGCGAAGAGCGTTCAGCGCAGCCTGACCAATCTCATGCTTAGGAAGCTTTGACACGAAATATGCTTCATGACCATAATTGGCACAGCTCACAGCCACATTAGCCTCACCGCCGCCCCAGATCACGTCAAAATTATCCACCTGGACGAATCGGTAGTTCCCTTTGGGAGAAAGGCGAAGCATAATTTCGCCTAAAGTAACAACTTTACTCATGGTTTAAATACAAATATAATAGGTTATAGAATTGATTTTAAAATATTCTCGGGAATCCTCCCTATGCATCCGCACGCCTTGCGTCATCGGCATCGAGGCTTTCCATCAGCCTCTTCGCGTCCACATATTTGACAATCTCCTCCGCGACTTTCTTGGCATCCTGCATTGCGTGAACAACAGTGGCAGGGCGATTGGTGACATCCCCTCCGGCAAAGACACCACGACGCGTTGTCATGCCATAAGGAGTCTCTCTGGTAAGCACATACCCCTTATGGTCAACATCAATGCCATCAGTCGTGGATACGATGCGTGATGCAGGAGCACTTCCTACAGCAAGTATCACACGATCCACCTCCATGCGTGAGCGCACGCCATCAGTCTCAACAGTTATGCTGCGCAGACGGTCATCATTTCCACCCTCGATCTCCACGACCGATGATTTCCACATGAACCTGACACCCTCAGCCACCGCATCGTCATATTCGGCTCGCAATGCACTCATCTCATTGATGGTACGATGATATATCACCGTCACTTCACCGGATCCCATGCGTAAAGCCGTACGAGCTGCGTCTATGGCAGTGTTACCACAGCCGATGACTGCAACCTTGTCGCCATTGCCCACAATGACCTCTTTACGGTCCATCAATCCAGACTGATACAGGCTCACACGACGGAGGAACCATATGGCCTGGCGCACTCCGGGATGCTCTATTCCATGAATCGGAAGCTTTTTTGGCTTCCCTGTGCCGGTGCCCATAAAGATCGCGTCAAAGCCGCGGGCAAACAGGTCGTCGATCGTGAAGTCTCGTCCGATGGTGGTAAGAAGATGAAATGTGACACCGAGATTCTCAATCTTCTTGATCTCACGACGCACAACCTCCTTAGGCAGACGATACTCCGGAATACCGAACATCAACACGCCACCCGGCTCCGATTCCATCTCGAAGATCTCGACTCTGAACCCTTTCCGTGCTAAGTCGCCGGCGATAGTGAGCCCGGCAGGCCCGCTACCGATCACCGCCACCGAGCCGCGCTTCTTTTCAGGAATCGCTTCATGAGTCAGATCGGCCTCGCAGTCAAAGTCAGCGACAAAGCGTTCAAGTTTTCCGATATTGATATGCCTGCCAGTCTTATTGAGCACACAACTCCCCTCGCACTGACGTTCGTGACCGCACACACGGCCACACACAGCCGGGAGATTGCTGCGTGCATTTATTATCGACATGGCATTCCCGAAGTTGCCCTTGGCAAGCTCGGCAATCCATTCAGGGATATCATTGCTTATAGGGCACCCTTTCTTACATAGGGGCACCTTGCAATGCAGGCATCTCTGCGCCTCACGCACAGCCTCCGGAAGAGTGTAATTTTCGGATACTTCCTTAAATTCATTCATGGATACGCAGGCTCTTACTTCATTTCAAGGTAGGTCACCTTATCCATGTCGCCATAATTGAGGTTTTCTCCACCCATGCCCCAGATGAACATATAATTGGATGTGCCTGCGGCAGCATGGATTGACCATTCCGGAGAAATTATAGCCTGCTCATTGTGAAGCCATACGATACGGTTCTCCTGAGGTTCGCCCATGAAATGGCACACGGCATTTCCTTCAGGAACATTAAAATAGAAGTAAGCCTCTACTCGACGGTCGTGAGTGTGAGCAGGCATGGTGTTCCACACACTGCCGGGCTTGAGCTCGGTGAGTCCCATCTGGAGCTGGCACGGACCCTCCTCAAGCACATTGTTTACTATCAACTGATTGATCACACGGTCGTTGCTCTCCTCCATCTTGCCGGCGGCAAAACTGTTTGCCTTGAGAGAGCCTTTGCGTCCGTCAATAGTTATGAGCTGTGTCTTGTATGCCTTGTGGGCCGGGGTCGAATTGATGTAGAATTTAGCAGGATTGGCTGCATCCTTGCTACGGAAAGTCACTTTCTTATTTCCTCTTCCCACGTAAAGGGCATCCTTAAAATGGAGCTCATAATCCTTTCCGTCGACATTGACAATACCGTCACCACCTATATTTATTACACCAAGCTCACGACGCTCCAGGAAATAATCGGCCTTGAGCGGATCAATGGTTTCAAGTTCCATCACTTTGGTGACCGGAACCACTCCGCCATACACGATACGGTCATATAGAGAGTAGGTAAGATTGATCTTATCCTGCTCCATTACTTTTGGCATCATAAAGCGTGAACGGAGCTGATCGGTGTCGTAATGCTTGACATCATCGGGATGGCATGCACGAAGTATGGTATATTCAGTCTGAGCCATAGCTGAGATAGAGGCTAATGCGAGTGATAATGTAAGAAATAATTTCTTCATGATTTGTTTATTCTGTTGTTTCGATTGTATCGGAATTCTTGGCAATCATATTGTTCTGATTGCGAATGATAAGAATACGGTTCAATATCATAAGTGCACATGTGATTACCACAAGCACACCGGCTCCAATCCATTTGAGATTGATCGAACACTGATATATCACCCATGCGAGCGGACTGGAAGCGAAATCAAGGCTTCCTCCGTCAAAATTGGCAGGAATAGCAACTGCGGCATCACCTGTGGCGGCAAACACATCCTTTGCAGCAAGAGTGAAAGCAGGGGCAAGATTGGTGACCATATACAGACCGACGGTAATCACTACCAGACCCACTATGAAAGTTTTCACCACACTTCCCTTAGTGAACGGCAGCACAAGGGGGAACACGTAAAACATACCTGCAAGTGATGCAAGCGGCAGGAACTGATTGCCAGGAAGTGCCACAGCAAGCACAAGGGTCACAGGAATAAGAAGGATCGACACCACAAGTGTGGTAGGATGACCGATCACGAGTGCAGGAGTCATTCCGATGCTAAGGCCGTCAGCCCCCTTGAACTTGCGGGCTATGAGGTTGCGAGTAGCCTCACTGATAGGCCGTAGACCTTCAATGAACAGCACAGTGACACGAGGTATGAGCTCCATCACAGCACCCATCTTGATTCCAAGCCCAAGTATATATGGTATCTTATCCACAATCTCGTTCAATGTCTCGCAGGTGAGACAACCTATCACTATGCCCACTACCACGCCAAGGAAAAGGGGCTCGCCAAGCAGACCGAACTTTTTCTTCGGCATCAATCTCCACCTTGTTCATTCCAGGAATCGCATCAAGCCCCTTGTTGATTGCCCATGCAAAGGGAACGAAGCCTGCGCAGAATGGCTGTGGAATGGATATGCCATCCATATCCTTATAGAAACTCTGAAACTTCTTTGCAGTCATATCCGCTATTATAAGCGTGATGATATAGCAGATGATCGCGCCAAAGAAACCCCATGCAAGGGATTCGCTGGCAAAGTAGATCACCGCACCTATGAATGCGAAGTGCCAGTAATTCCAAAGGTCAATATTGACCGTACGCGTAGTCTTGGTCAGTAGCATAAGAATATTCACTCCGAGACACACAGGGATGATGAATGCTCCGACAGCAGTGTTGTAAGCCACCGACGCAGCAGCAGGCCATCCCATATCAAACACCTTGAGCTGAAGGTCAAAGATATTGACCACTGTGTCAAGGGCCGGACCGAGAGCCGATGTGAGAAGAGCGGTGACGATCGACAGTCCGATAAATCCGACACCGACCTTAAGTCCGGACCTGAGTGCGTCACCGAACTTAATGCCTATGCACAGTCCGAGCACAGTGAAGATGATAGGCATCATCACTGCCGCACCAAGACCTATAATATAACTGAATACCTGCTCCATTATTTAGGCTGTTTTCCTATATAAGCGAGGATACCTCCGTCGACGTACAGGACATGACCGTTTACGAAATTGGACGCATCGGATGCAAGGAACACAGCCGGCCCCATCAGATCCTCAGGTGTGCCCCAACGCGCAGCCGGGGTCTTGGAGATGATGAACTGGTCGAACGGATGACGGCTTCCGTCAGGCTGTATCTCTCGCAGAGGTGCAGTCTGGTCAGTGGCGATATAACCGGGACCGATGCCATTACACTGTATATTGTGCTCTCCGAACTCCGAACATATGTTGCGGGTCAGCATCTTGAGGCCGCCCTTGGCGGCAGCATACGCGCTTACAGTCTCACGACCGAGCTCGCTCATCATTGAACAGATATTGATGATCTTTCCGTGACCTTTCTTGATCATGCCAGGGATTACAGCCTTCGAGCATATGTAAGGAGCCACAAGGTCAACATCCACCACTCTACGGAAATCCTCCACACTCATATCGGTCATAGGAATGCGCTTTATGATTCCGGCATTGTTGACAAGAATATCTATAGTGCCCACCGTAGCTTCTATATCAGCTACCATTGCCTTTACAGCCTCTTCGTCAGTCACATCACACAGATACCCTTTGGCATCTATGCCGAGTTCCTTATAAGCCTTCATGCCACGGTCGACAGTCTCCTGACGTGAACAGTTAAACACGATTTTTGCTCCTGCTTCAGCAAATGCCTGAGCGATAGCAAGGCCGATGCCATAGGCTGCGCCTGTCACGAGGGCTACTTTGCCCTCAAGTGAGAAATTTATCATTTTCAGTATAATTTAAAGTATTATTTTAAGGTAGACAGGTAACAGGTGACAAAGTTACTCAATTTTACACTAAACTCCACCATAACCCAAGTAAATTTAAACATTTTTTCTTAAAAGCTAAACAGGAATGAGTTTTCTTTGTACATTTGCGAAACCAAAACACCTTAAGTTTTACAGCCATGACACTTCACACCCAGAATGTCACACATGAAAAAGTAGAAAACGATCGCCGAATCCTCGAACTGCTGTCGCACACATTCCCGAATATCAGTGCAGCAAGCACCGAGATAATAAATCTTGAAGCGATCCTTAACCTTCCGAAAGGCACAGAGCATTTCGTCGCCGATCTGCATGGTGAACATGAAGCATTCCTGCACATACTTAAAAATGCGTCAGGCAACATCAAGCGTAAAGTCACTGACCTGTACGGAACATCAATGCTCGACAGCGAGATACGCCAGCTATGCGCTCTCATCTATTACCCTGAGGAGAAACTCCAGTCCATCAAAGCGGCACAGGAGGATCTTGAGGATTTCTACAACATCACACTCCACAAATTAGTGACTGTATGCCGGAGCGTATCATCGAAGTACACTCGTTCAAAGGTCAGGAAAGCCCTTCCAAAGGAATATTCATATATAATCGAAGAACTTCTTCATGAATCCGGAGGCGAGTATGACAAGCAGGCTTACTTCAACCGCATCATCGAAACCATAATATCCACAGGACAGGCCGAGCCGTTCATCATCTCCATATGCAATGTGATACAGAAACTCAGTATCGACCAGCTGCACATACTCGGCGACATCTACGACCGCGGTCCGGGCGCACATATCATCATGGATTCCCTTTGCCATTACGGCAACTGGGATATCCAGTGGGGCAACCACGATGTGGTGTGGATGGGGGCTGCCGCAGGAAATGACGCATGCATAGCCAATGTGCTCCGCGTCTCGCTCCGGTACGGCAACCTCGCCACTCTGGAGGACGGTTACGGCATCAACCTTATGCCGCTTGCCACATTCGCTATGGAGACCTACGCTGACGACCCTTGCAAGGAATTCGAGCCACGCTCTGCCGACGAAGGCAACACCCACACCATAAAGACCCTGAAAATCATGGCAAAGATGCACAAGGCAATTGCTGTGATACAATTCAAGTTAGAGGGGGAGATGATAAAACGCCATCCAGAATGGGGGATTGACAACCGCAGGCTCCTACACAGGATTGACTTCAAGAATGGCACTGTAGACATCGATGGGATCACCTATGACATGAATGACTGCCACTTCCCTACCATAGATCCAGCCAACCCATACAAACTGACACCCGAAGAGCTGCATCTAACTCACAAGCTCCATCATTCCTTCACTGTCAGCACCACACTCAAACGCCATATTGAAGCACTCCTCTCGCACGGATGCATGTATGGAATATACAACAGCAATCTGCTCTATCATGCCTCTATGCCGCTCAATCAGGACGGCACACTAAAAGAGGTGGATGTGAAAGGCAAAAAATGCAAAGGCAAAGGGCTGATGACCGAGATCGGACTTATGCTGCGCTCCGCTTTCAACGACGACACCCCGGATGCGGACCGTGAATATGCCCGTGACTACTATTGGTACCTGTGGTGCGGCCCCGACTCCCCTCTCTACGACAAGGACAGGATGACAACCTTCGAACGATACTTCATAAAGGATGCCGCCGCTCATAAAGAGGAAAAAGGATGGTACTACAAGCTCCGCTCCAAACCTGAAATATGCGACATGATACTCAACGAGTTCGGCGTCGACGGCTCAGACCGGCACATAATCAACGGTCACGTGCCTGTGAGAACAGGGAATGGCGAAAGCCCGATACGTGCCGGAGGGAAGCTGATGGTAATTGACGGAGGTTTTGCAAAGGCCTACCACAAGACTACCGGCATTGCAGGATACACCCTCATCTATCACAGCAGCAACTTTGAACTTGTGGAACATGAGCCATTCAGTTCTGTAGAGGAAGCCGTGAGCAACGGCACCGACATTGTACGCTCAAAAAAAATGATAGAACAGACAGCCCGACGCAAATGCGTGCGCGACACCGACAAGGGCAAAGTGCTCCAAGGTCAGATCGACGAGCTGACAGAACTGCTATATGCATTCCGCCACGGAATCATAAAAGAGGTAACCCTCCGCAACCGATAACAACACAACCCCATACCGAAATAAAATAGAATGCGTCCCTATGTTGAGCTTAATGCTGACATAGGGACGCTTGCAAGCTGGAGTTAGGAATTTTATATAAATAGTAAATTCAGAACGAGCTATTAGTACTTGCGACGCTTCTGCTCATAAACGAGAGTCAACGACGGCTGATCGCAAATTTCGGCAGGACCGAAATACTGGATAGGACCGGGATATGTATAGCAAGTACCTACCTTCCACTCATCGCGCTGCTTGGCAAACTTAAGGAATGGAGCACCGTCAAGCTCTACAAGAGCCTTGCGGATAACAGGCTTGACGTGACCGTTGCGACGCTCCATGTTCATCATCATAGTGATGGGGATACCGCCAGCCACCCAGTTGACCGGAGCAAATGTGAGATTCCGGAGGCTTGACATATATCCTGTCACGCCAGAAGCTATGAGACAAGCAGCAGTGTAGCCGAGCCCATAGCAGTAGTTGGCATCAAAGTTGGACGGATCGGCACAACGTCCCTCATATCCGAAGAAGTGATGCATAGTGGAATACTTGCCTTCATACTTGCCTTCGGCAGCAAGGACCTCAAGACGCTTGCCAACCATTTCGGAAAGCAGCTTCTCAGTCTCTATGAGCGAAACCTGAACGTTGCCGTGGGGGTCGCGGTCAAGAGTGAGCTGACGGGCCACTCCCGCAGGAAGAGACTGATAAGTGGCAGCACAGTCAGGAGTAAGATTGCTTATAACCCAATCACGCTGATCCTCAGATGCGATTTCAGCAAACTCGGATGCTTTTGCTGCAAGAAGATCATTAAGTTCTGCTATAAGTTTCTTCACAGCAGGAATGAACTCGATAAGCCCCTCCGGAATGAGGACCACACCATAGTTGAGCCCCTGCTCGGAACGAGCCACAACAGCATCAGCGATATAATCGACAACCTCCTCAAGAGTCATATCCTTGGCTTCTACCTCCTCGGAGATTATACATACGTTCGGCTGGCATTGCAGTGCACACTCAAGAGCGATATGAGAGGCAGAGCGTCCCATGAGCTTGATGAAGTGCCAGTATTTCTTTGAAGAATTACAGTCTCGCTGGATATTTCCAATCACCTCGGAATACACTTTGGTTGCAGTGTCAAAACCGAAAGATGTCTCAATGACATTGTTCTTGAGGTCTCCATCGATGGTCTTGGGCACACCGATCACCTGAACACCTGCACCGATTGCCTTGTAATACTCTGCAAGAATGGCGGCATTTGTGTTGGAGTCATCACCTCCGATGATAACGAGGGCTGTGATATCAAGCTCCCTAAGTATCTCCAGACCTTTATCGAACTGCTCCTTGGTCTCAAGTTTTGTACGGCCAGATCCGATTATATCAAACCCGCCTGTATTACGGTACTCGTCAATTATATCGGCAGTAAGCTCTTTATACTGGTGATCCACAAGCCCACCGGGACCCATAAGGAATCCATAGAGCTTGCTATCCTTATGCAAATGCTTTATTCCGTCAAAAAGACCGCTTATAACGTTGTGACCGCCGGGTGCTTGACCGCCAGAAAGTATCACACCTACATTGACAGGCTTGGCTGAACCGGTTGCTGATGTCTTTTCAAAAATTATCTCAGGCAGACCATAGGTGTTTGGGAACAGTTTCTTAATTTCTTCCTGATCGCCGGCCGACTGAGTAGGCTCACCTTCTTTCATTTTTACACCTCCAGTGAGAACAATGGGAAGCTGAGGATGATAAGCCGCACGGGCAATCTGCAACGCACTTTTTTTCATTATCTTAGAGATTGATATTGTTTTTTGGAAATATGATTGCAAAAGTAACAAAAATAAATCAATTATCAAGAAATTTAATTGTCAATATTTATAAAAAGGGCTTATAATCAGACAATGATAACCACACACTCCTCCACGCAACAATGACAACAAGTATACTTGTACAACCAGCCAAATAAAATTCGCAGCAAATATGGTTAAAATATATAAAATATTGTAAAACAAATAATCGAAGCTCAATCTATCATATCATTAACTATCAAATCATTATCACATAATACCTCAAATTTGATTTAACAGTTGTTTTAACGATATTCTGTTTGCAAAAATAAATTTTAAGATATACCGACACAAAACACCATCCTCAATTGCAAAATTATGCAAAATATTGTAAACCCACCACTAATTCCGAGCCATTTTATTAACAAATTGCACACTAAATGCTAAAAGGAGTTATCAATCGTAAAGGTTACTTTCCCTGAATACAACACAGGGATTGTCAGTGCATTGCAGTTTGCCAAGTTGCATAATTATTTTTAACTTTACATCGCAGACCAATCAAAAGGCTGCTGCAACAAAGGAAGGCTAAAATTAATAATTGTCAACACAGGCAATCATTACAAACACCGGAAATATCAAGATGAACAGATACGTAATAACTATCATCACTTTCATATTGGCTCTTTTAGGAATAGCATCAGTTAATGCTGCTCCCACACTTAGCAACTACCCTGTCCCAGCGAAACATTTCAAAAGTGTTGTAGACACTTCAGAGGAACTGGTGAAGAGCGCGTTCAAGAGTGCGCGAGAGAACTCACCTTTTGCCGCCATAGAAGCAGAGATCAGCAAGAGCCAGGACGAGGAGCACAGCGAGCTTGTGGACCAGATGAAAGAGTTTGCCGCAAAGTATCTTGGTACACGCTACCGTCTCGGAGCCACAGGCCCCAACCAATTCGACTGCTCAGGATTCATCGGATATGTATTCCGCAATTTCGGTTTCAACCTTAACCGTGATTCCCGCAGCCAATATCTCCAAGGCGAGCATATTGACAAGGGCGAAATCAAACCCGGCGACCTGCTCTTCTTTTCAAGCCGTTCAAGCGGCAAAGGCCGTGTGGGACATGTCGCCATGGTGGTCGATGTCAACAACGACGGGTCATGCAGATTCATACATGCCTCATCATCAAAACGCGGAGTGGTGTATCAGAACTTCCCTGACAACGGATATTACTCACGCCATTTCATCGGAGCAAAAAGAATTATCGGAACTTCAATATAACCAAAAATTTCAGGAATAATCAGGAACAGTTTTAAGACAACATTTAGATCGAGAGAGTTTTGAGCGGTCCCCATCACATGGGACCGCTTTTCATATACATAGAGAACATTATCCGGTCCTAAATTTCAATACACAACACCAATTTTGTAACTTTGCACAATCTTACCACACTGACTGAATATGACTATAAACCAACCCGCGCGTACAGCATCAGGCATCATCTTCAATATCGCAATGGCATATGTGGCTTACAGCGTGTGCCGCCTCGCCTTCCTGCTTGAGAACTGGGATCTGTACTCAGTATCCATGACACTGGAATCATCCATGAAAATATTCCGTGGAGGAATATGGTTTGACACGTCAGCGATATGCTACACCAATATCCTGTACATAGTCCTTGCCATGCTTCCGTTCTCGACCACACAAAGGAAATGGTACAGAAACCTGACACGGATGGCGTACATAATCCCGAATGCCATATGCATACTGCTGAACCTCGGCGACAGCGTGTACTACCCATTCGGACACCACAGGATCACAACCCGCACTTTCAATGAGTTTGGCAACGAGGACAACCTCGGTAGAATCTTCGGCATAGAAATCATCAACCACTGGTATCTCGCCGTTCTCGCCATAGTACTGATATGGGCAATGTGCAGATTCTACCGTCCGTCAACAATGCATTTCACACGCCACACATGGAAGAAATGGATAGCTGACATAGTGGCAATAAGCGTTGTGGTCGTAGTCGCAATATGGGGAATGAGAGGAGCGACATTCTTCACCTCCACACGCCCTATAGCCGTGAGCAATGCCCACCAGTTCGCCAAACGTCCCTCAGAAGCCAACATAGTCCTCAACACACCTTTCTCACTCATCAGGACAATAGGCAAACGCCCGCCGTTGATTCCGGAATATTTCACATCAGCCAAGGATCTTGACGACGTGTACACCCCTCTGCACCGCGCCGCTGCTGACAGCGTGACACAAAAAAAGAAGAATGTGGTCATACTCATCATAGAAAGCTTCGCCACAGAATTTATCGGTTCGCTCAACAACAACCGCGCCCTCGATGATAGCACCTACCGAGGATACACCCCATGGATGGACTCATTCATACCCAAGGCCCTCACATTCGAACACACATTCGCCAACACAGGTGTATCGATCGATGCCATGCCGGCAATCCTGTCCTCAATCCCTAAGATGGGGCACGGATTCTTCCTCTCACCCTACTCACTCAACCACATAACGAGCTTTGCCACCGAACTCAAGAACTGGGACTACCACACAGCATTCTTCCATGGCGGCACAAACGACTCAATGGGATTCCAGGCATTTGCCCGAGGAGCCGGATTCGAAGAATATTACGGAATGGACGAATACTGCCTTGACAGCCGTTTCAACGGCAAAGACGATTTCGATGGGACATGGGCAATATGGGATGAGGAATTCCTACAGTACTACGCCCTTAAGATGAGCGAGATGCCGCAACCATTCGTGACAGGCGTATTCACAGCATCCTCCCATCATCCGTTCGCAATCCCGGAAAAATACAACGACCGTTTCCTTGACGAAGGGATACATCAGCTGCACAAATGCATACGGTACACCGATTACTCCCTCGGGAGATTCTTCGAGACAGCAAGCAAACAGCCATGGTACACCAACACAATCTTCGTACTCACAGCCGACCATTCAAGCAGCAAGACAACCCATCAGGAATACAAGACAGATGCCGGTGACAACCATGTGCCCATAGTCATATTCGACCCATCAGGAGAGATGCCTCGCGGAATGCACTCAGGGATGATGCAGCAGCTCGACATACTGCCAACAGTGCTCGGCTGGCTGGGATACGACCGTGATTACATAGCCTTCGGCAACGACGTGCTCACCACCCGGCCTGAAGAACGATGGTCATTCAACTACAACCTCGTCCCACAGATGTACATAGGAGATTATTTCCTTCAGACCGATGCTGACTGCAACATCACCGGACTATACGACTATGTAAACGACATAATGATGACCACCGACCTAAAGGACAAGCTGCCAGCCAAAGCCTCCGAAATGCAACTCAAAATGAAAGGACTGATGCAAAGCTATTACGAGCGCATGGATGCTGACAGCGTGAAGGTCCGTCAGGCAGGCTTACCGGAATGAGCGCGCACCACATCATGCGGTGCCGCCTTGCTTATAGTGACGAGAAACACTCCCGTGAATATAAGCAACACAGCTACCAGTTTCGGGAAGGTGACAACATCAAGCCCAAGCCATATACCTACGCAGGAAGCCACAATAGGCTGAACATAATTGTACATGCCTACGAGCGTCGGACGCAGATTTTTCTGCCCGATCATCACGCATATATACGACAGGAATGTGGCAAAGAACACAACATAACCAACACCAAACACCTCACGCGAGGTGAAAGCATCCCAGGAAGTCGACATCATAGTCCCTATCGAAACCGGAAGAATCGCAATCGACGCAAAAGTAAACATCCACTTCATGAGCGTCACCACCGAATACTTCTTGATAAAGTTCCTGTAGAAAGTCAGATAAAGCGCGTAACTGATCTGAGCTGTGAGGACAAGGAGATCGCCGAGAGTAGGATTATCACCCTTGGCACCGGACTTCGCAGCACCAAGCACCAATATCAGCGCGCCAGTGGCCCCAAGCACTATTCCGCCAATCTTTTTAAGAGTGATCGGCTCGCCAAGTATCAGAGCGGCAAGCACCATAACCCACAGCGGCATAGTGGTAGTGATTATAGATGCCTCGCCAGGAGAAGTGAACCCGACTCCAAACACGTAGCAGCCCTGATTGAAAAGTATCCCGAGCATAGCCGCCCCGGCCATAAGCAAAAGATCGCGCGGAGGCACTTTCTCGTTGGGCACAAAAAGGGAGGCTGTCCAGAACAGCAACGCAGCTCCGAGAATCCGGAAATTGGTCATAAGCAACGGCGACACTATCCCTGCCGCCATCACCATCTTAGCCACCGGAGCCATAAGCCCCCACATCGTATTCGCACCCAGCATAGCCGCGTGCCCTTTGAGATTAAAATCCTTCATAGATTCCGCGATTTTTGAAAATTGCCGCAAAATTACAAAATATTTGTCAAACACCTATGCGATTAACGACCGACACTCCAATACACGAACTCTTGCGTGACGGTAATGTCACTGCATACTATACCTCACGAGGGAATTACGCCACCACCGAAGAAGCCCGATACAATGGGTTCAACGTGTGTCATTACACCGGCGACTCCTATGAGCACACTGACATATGCCTGAAACAACTTTCCTTGGCTACAGGTGTGAGCCCTGAAAAAATAATCTTCCCGCATCAGGTGCATTCAAACGATGTATCCGTAATAACATCCGTCCCATGGCATAAGGAGTCTTTAGAAAGCACCGATGCCATAGTTACTAACGTCCGAGGGATAATCATCGGTGTCAATACCGCCGACTGCGTGCCTGTGGCATTCTCCGACTCTCGTGCAGGGATAATAGGCATAGCACATGCCGGATGGCGAGGTGCGGCAAACGGCATAACAGAAAACACTCTGACAGCCATGCTCGATTTGGGAGCAAGCCCGGAGAGCATAAAAGTAGCCATGGGTCCATCTATCTGCATGTCATGTTTTGAAGTAGGCACCGAAGTCGCAGACAGGTTTGACAATACATGCGTTGACCGCACATCCTGGGACAAACCTCACGTATCCATCCACCGTCATATCACAAAATCGCTTATCAATCAGGGGATTCCCGAATCAAATATAGCTGGTTTCGACAACAGTCTGTGCACACGTTGCCACCCGGACACATTCTTCTCAGCCAGGAAACTTGGAGTCAACTCCGGAAGAGTTTTCACATTTATATCCATGCAATAGATTTCAATCTATAACTCCGATCATACTATTTAGATGCATTCTAAATAGTATTTTTTACATGCAACACAATCCCTCCACCACAAAACAATCGGTATTCCAGACACTTGCAACTTTGTAACAGAAATGAAACAACAACTATCACTTTAAAAACACCGTTATAACTACGCTTATTTTCAATATGTTGCAATTATAATTCAAAAGTGCTACTTTAACACTAGTCGCCATTTTTATAAAACACTGAAATTCAACACACTGCAATCAACATTAAAAAAACAAGAAAAAAGCGATTTGATTTTAAGAAATATTTTTGAGAAATTTGCACAAGAAATGCGGTTGAAATAACGAGGTCCCCCGCATTGCCTCACATACCAGATCTCTCTTCACAGTACATTTATTAACCACATGCAACACCTAAACTCGCCATTATGGGATAAGTGCCTGGAGATAATCCGCGACACAATTCCCGAGGAACACTATCACTATTGGTTTAGCCCGCTGTCGTTCGAAAGCCTGAAGGACAACGTGCTCACCATTTCGTGTCCTTCGGAATTTTTCGTGGAGCAGCTTGAGGACCGTTATGTCAGAGTGCTCAAGAGCGCGCTTGACCGAGTGTTCGGTAAAGGGATACGCCTTATCTACAACTTCCCGGTTGTGGCAAACGATCCCACATCAAAGGTCAGCATGGATAGCGCACAGCCCAGCGCGGCTGTGAAACCCGGACCCGGCGCATCCGCCAATCCGTTTCAGGACAAATACGTCGAAGAGATCAATTCTCAGCTCAATCCGGAGTACACTTTCGAGAACTACTGTATAAGCGAAAGCAACAAGGTAGCACAGTCAATAGGCGAGGCGATTGCCAACGACCCCAAACTCAAGACATTCAACCCGCTTTTCATATTTGGTCCCTGCGGTGTGGGAAAGACCCATCTCATACAGGCCATAGGCATCCGCATCAAAGAGCGTGACCCTCGCACGCGTGTTCTATATATTACAGCCCGTCTGTTTCAGGACCAGTTCTCTTCAGCCACACTACGAGGAAAGATCAATGAGTTCATCAAGTTCTATCAGAGCATTGACACACTCATAATCGACGACATCCAGGAACTTATCGGGAAAGAAAAGACCCAGCGCACATTCTTCCACATATTCAACCATCTTAAGCAGAACAATAAGCAGCTCATCATGTCGAGCGACTGTGCTCCAGCCGACATGGAGGGTATGGAAGAACGTCTGCTGTCACGATTCAAGAGCGGAATGACAGCCCGCCTCGACAAACCTGACTACGCTCTTCGCCGCGAAGTGCTGCTTCAGAAGTCACGTCGCGACGGCATCAATCTACCCGAGGATGTCGTGGAGTTCATTGTCACCAATGTCACTCAAAGCATCCGAGAGATAGAGGGCGTGATGGTATCGTTGCTGGCATATGCTACAGGACTCAACTGTGAGATAGACATAAATCTCGCTCGTCGTGTCCTTGCCAACTCAGTGAAACTCAACCAGCGCAAGACCAACTTTGAGTCCATAACCAAAGTGGTAAGCGACTACTATAACATCGAACCGGCACAGATATTTGACAAGTCACGCAAACGCGAAGTGTCGGACGCACGCCAGATGGTGATGTATCTTGCAAAGAAACACACCAAAATGCCATTCAAAACCATCGGGGCAAGGCTGCAACGTTCACACGCCACAGTGCTTTACGCTTGCAAGCTCATTGACGAACGACTACCATTGGAAAAGAAACTCCAGGAGGACCTCTCACAGATAGAGAGAGAACTCATGGCAGAACAATAACCGCAACAAATTCTTTCTTACCTAAAACTTTACCTAATTCATGTCAGCTCCTCATATCGCGGTAAGCGTGTGAGGAGCTGGCATTTATTGCCATCGGCATCCACCTTAATGCAATAATGGTGCAATCCGTTGCTCACCACAAGATAAGGCACCTTAAGCACTGTATTGTACCGCATTACCTGATCTATCACCTTCCGATCGATCTTTATGTCCGGAGCCTTATATTCGACTATCATCAAGGGAGATAGAGCTCGGTCAAAAACCACAGTGTCACACCGTCGCGACATTCCGTTAAGCCTGATCCCCAATTCATTGGCTATAAGGCTGCGAGGCACCCCCATATGCGACATCAGAAAATGCACAAAATGCTGACGCACCCATTCCTCAGGGGTCACAAGCAGCCATTTCTGCCTCAGCTCATCATAGACCTCAACCCCCTTGTCGCCGCTGCGCAATGACAGTTCAGCAACCGGAAGATTCAATTGTGGTGGCAGATTCTGTGTCGAAGAAGGCATGATTCAATACATAAGATTTCAATTTGCAAATTTAATGAATGAGAACGAATCTCGAAGAGCACTCATGAAAAACTTTTGCACATACTGGTATTTATTGCTAAATTTACACTCTTATTCGACATCACTAACCGACCATTATGGCTACCACATCAAAGACAGGCACCACATCGACCGATATCACATTCCCTCAGCTAAAGCGTCAGATAGCCAACCGCCAACTTGCACCTGTATACCTGCTCCACGGCGAAGAGGGATACTATATCGATGAGCTTGTAAAGACATTCGAGAGCCTGCTCCCCGAAGAGGAACGCGACTTCAACATGTACACCCTCTACGGACCGGAAACAAACATGGAGACTGTCATGGACGTATGCCAGCGGCTCCCCATGATGGCTGAACACCAGGTAGTGATAGTCAAAGAAGCCCAATCGGTGCGGGCTGATTCACTCAACAAGCTTCATCACTATGCCGAGCGTCCCAACCCGTCCACAATACTCGTAATAGCTTGCCGAGGCGACAAAGCCAAGGGCAAGGAGCTTCTTGCAGCTGTAAAAAAGAACGGAGTCATATTCGAATCAAAGAAAGTAAGCGAACGCAATCTTCTGCCTGTCATATCCGACCTCATCAAAGAAAAAAAGATGACTGTCGACCCAAAAGCTCTGTCAATGCTTAGAGACTACATAGGCACCGATCTGTCACGCCTCTACAATGAGATCGACAAGCTGTCGTTCATTCTCGGAGCAGGAGCAATGATTACGCCCGAAGCCATCGAGCGCAATATAGGGATATCCAAGGATTACAATAACTTCGAGCTTGTGGACGCAATCAACGCGCGCAATGCAGCCAAAGCAATGGCAATAGTCGAATATTTCCGCAACAATCCCAAGAACAACCCCACAGTAATGACCCTGTCGACATTGTTCAACCACTTCTCCAACCTGCTCATATATCACTACACCCATGACAAATCGCAGAGCGGATACATGGATGCGCTTGGGCTCAAATCGCCATGGGCATTACGCAATTACGAGACAGCTGCACGGTCCTACAATGTACGCCAGACCATAGAAATAATCTCGGCACTGCGCGAATGCGACTGCCGCAGCAAAGGCATATCCTCCCGCCAAAACGAATACGACCTCCTCAAAGACCTGATCTTCCGCATCCTCACATCCTCAGGCATAATCAGAATGTAAACATATACATATAAAATAACTGCCGGAAAAATTACAATGTTTTTTTGGAAATCTCGGCGTATGGTTGTAACTTTGTGAATGATGAACGAGGACAAGCGCAAGGGTCTCGCTCGCGAAGCCCTGAGCATATATATTGCAGAACATCACCTACGTAGCACCCCGGAAAGGTTTGCTGTGCTCGACAAAGTACTTGAAATGCCATCACGTTTCACCGTCGACGAGCTCATTACCGCCATGGAAGGGGGAGATTTTCGTGTGAGCAGGGCTACGGTCTACAACTCGGTCGGACTATTTGCCCAAGCCGGAATCGTAAGGAAACTCCATCTCTCAGCCGACACCTGGGAGATTGCCATTGAGCCCCCCGCCATAGTGAGGCTGATATGCGAGAGCTGCGGAAAGGTGAGAGAGGTCAGGGATACACAATTGTTCCGTACCTTAAGTTTCAAGCGTTATTCATCATTTGCTGCAAAGCAGTTTGAAGTCTGCGTCAGCGGGCTATGCTCCCGGTGCCAGAGCAATGGAAAGAAGAAAAGAAATAAAGAAAATACAACTAAGTAACTGACACAATGAAAGTAGACGTGCTACTCGGGCTCCAATGGGGCGACGAAGGAAAAGGCAAAGTAGTTGACGTGCTCACCCCGCGTTACGATGTCGTAGCAAGATTTCAGGGTGGTCCAAACGCCGGTCACACCCTCGAATTTGAAGGCAAGAAATATGTGCTCCGCTCCATTCCATCAGGCATATTCCAGCATGGACAGATCAATATTATAGGCAATGGTGTGGTGCTTGATCCGGTATTGTTCAAACAGGAAGCGGAAGAACTCGAAAAGAGCGGCGTAGAGTTACGTTCCATCCTGCGCATCTCCAAGAAAGTCCACCTTATCGCCCCTACCCACCGGCTCCTCGACGCTGCCAATGAAAAGGCTAAAGGCGGCAAAAAGATTGGCACGACAGGCAAAGGAATCGGACCGACATATACCGACAAGATCTCCCGCAACGGCCTGCGCCTCGGCGATGTGTTCCACAACTTCGACGAGAAATACAACGCCCAGCGCGAAATGCACCTCTCACGCCTCAAATCCCTTGACGCCACTCCCGACCCAGAACTCCTTGCTTCGCTTGAAGACACTTGGATGGATGCTATCGAATACCTCAAAGGCTTTGATATCGTCGATTCGGAATTCCTTATCAATTCATTGCTCAAGGAAGGGAAAAGCGTGCTGTGCGAAGGAGCTCAGGGCACACTGCTTGACGTCGACTTCGGTTCCTACCCCTTCGTGACCTCATCCAACACTATATGCTCCGGAGCATGTTCCGGACTGGGGGTCGCACCTAACAGGATCGGAGAAGTTTTCGGAATCTTCAAAGCCTACTGCACACGCGTAGGAAGCGGACCATTCCCCACCGAACTCTTCGATGCCACAGGCCAGCGCATCCGCGACCTCGGTCACGAGTATGGAGCTGTCACCGGTCGCGAGCGTCGCTGCGGATGGATCGACCTCGTAGCACTCAAATACGCCATCATGATCAACGGTGTCACACAGCTCATAATGATGAAAAGCGACGTGCTCGACGGATTTGACGAAATCAAGGCATGCACAGCCTACAAGATCGGCGGCAATCTTACCACACAGTTCCCCTACTCAATTGAAGAGGACATCGAACCGGTCTACACTACCCTGCCCGGATGGAAGACTGACATGACAGGAATGCAGAGCGAAGAGGAATTCCCTACCCAGTTCAAAGACTACATCGAATTCCTTGAAAAAGAGCTTGAGACTCCTATCACCATAGTCTCAATAGGACCCGACCGAAAGCAGACCATCGAAAGAAAGAAATAATCCACCTATCGGCCCCATAAAAGGCATCAGTGAGGAGATGTGCCAGAACTCATACATAAGTATTTTGGCACACTCCTCCTGAAACAGCCCGAACACCTAAGTACTGCCATCCGCCATAAAACAAAAGGTAACCTTAACCAAATATCCATAAATCATCAACCATGGACTGGGCAAACTCAGTCCAGCAAAAAACACAAATCATGGCAAAAGTCAAACCGTTCCGCGGCGTACGCCCGCCACGCGACCTTGTCACACAGGTAGCCTCGCGCCCCTATGACGTTCTCAACTCAGAAGAAGCACGCAGCGAAGCCGAAGGCAACCCGCGCTCACTCTACCACATCATCAAGCCTGAGATCGACTTTGCCCCGGGCACCGATGAGCACGATCCCAAGGTGTACGACAAAGCTGTAGAAAACTTCAACGCATTCCAGCAAAACGGATGGCTCGTGCAGGACGACAACGAGCACTACTACATATATGCACAGACCATGAACGGCCGCACCCAATACGGCATAGTGATCGCTGCAAATGTAGCCGACTACATGGAAGGACGCATCAAGAAGCATGAGCTCACACGTCGCGACAAAGAAGAGGACCGCATGAAGCATGTCCGCATCAACAATGCCAACGTTGAGCCGGTATTCTTTGCGTTCCCCGACAACACTGTGCTTCAGCAGGTAATCGACGAAGTAACCAAGAACGAACCCGAATACGACTTCACTGCCCCCGACGGCTTCGGCCACCATTTCTGGGTGATCGATACCCCTGAAATGATAGCAACCGTGACAAGCGAGTTCGAACGCATCCCCTATCTTTACATCGCCGACGGACACCACCGCTCAGCTGCTGCCGCACTCGTCGGACACGAGAAGGCCCAGAACAATCCCGCACATAAAGGTGACGAGGAGTACAACTATTTCCTTGCCGTGGCATTCCCCGCATCCCATCTCAACATCATCGACTACAATCGTGTGGTGCGTGATCTCAACGGTCTCACTCCCGAGGAATTCCTCGCACGCATAGCCGAAAACTTCACTGTTGAGGATAAGGGTACAGATGAATACCGTCCCGAAGCCCTACACAACTTCTCGCTTTATCTCGGAGGCCGCTGGTACTCTCTCACCGCCAAGCCCGGCACCTACAACGACAACGATCCCATCGGCATTCTTGACGTGACAATCTCAAGCGACTTGATACTCCGCGACATACTCGGCATCACCGACCTGCGTTCCGACAAGCGTATCGACTTCGTTGGCGGAATCCGCGGTCTCGGCGAACTCAAGCACCGTGTGGATTCCGGGGAGATGGCTATGGCACTTGCTCTCTACCCCGTATCCATGAAGCAACTTATGGATATTGCGGATTCAGGCAATATAATGCCTCCCAAGACCACATGGTTCGAGCCCAAACTCCGTTCCGGTCTCGTAATTCACAAGCTTGACTAAAGCTCTATTTATAGACCAAATAATTGTCTAATTACCCGCAAATTAGAACAAAGACAATAAAATACTTCGGGCAACCCTTGCAAATACGCAAAAAACTCGCTAACTTTGCACCGCTTTAGGCATCATCGGCATGCGATGAAGCTTGAGCATAAGGATTGTCTTATGGTGTAATGGTAGCACTGCAGTTTTTGGTTCTGCCTGTCTTGGTTCGAATCCAGGTAAGACAACACAGATGAAGGGATTAGGCTATTAAAGTTTAATCCCTTCATTCTTTATTGACATTCTTAAACAGGAGTCCCAGTATCTACCTTTGTATCACTGACATCACAGTAGATTCAATCATGCTTAAAGGCTATGGATTATACTTTGCCGAGGAAAGCAAGGAGGGATTTTCATAGAAGCCGGGGGAAAGAAGCGATTCAAGAGACACCGACGGATTTGCCTTAAGATAAGACACTACTAAACGATGCCCTGCATACCTGCCGGCTCTTCCCGGCGATGAGGCACTTATTACGTTGGTGCTCGGACCTACTCCAACGAGTGAACGGATCATGTCTCTGTCCGTATTGAAAAGCATCTGTCGGCTCACGATTGCATCCCATATCTCATGCTCATTGTCATTTAGCCACGAATAATCCTCGTCATTGTATCCGAGAGATTCCTGCTCATCAACATCCGCATCACAGCCTCGGCAACCGCACCCTCATAAGCCATCCTTGCCAAAACCTGAGGATAATCTCCACCGGACTTGAACGGATAGGATGTCCTGATTATAGCCTCTGCAATATCAACAGGGATGCGATCACGCACCTTAAGCCTCCTCACATATTCCGGGAAAGGCTCATACGGAGGATACGCCGTGCCAAGATAGTGGTTAAGACCTAAATAAACTGCTGAATCGGCAACGAAAACCGACTGTGTATAAGGAGATATAACCGTGAACACGCGTGGTATTTCCGCTCCAGGCAGGTCACGGCGCATCCTGCCGAAAAGCTCCCCGAGCGACTTACGCTCACGGCTCATATCGGCAAATTCCCTCTCTACAGCATCGCGATGCTCCCTTATTGAAGACTTGTCGGCATAATCACACACACTCAGGAAATACACCGGGCCATAGCCACATATCTCAAACAGCTTTTCAGCTGCCTTATACATAACCGAATCCTCCGGCACAACACCATGAGAAATCTCCAGGTCAAGACGGTGAATATCAACTTCCTCTCCATGCCTGCCGCACGAGAGCACCGCCATCCACACAACCAGCGTGAAAAGCAATTTGCTGTATATATTATTCATACATCATTAGCATTAAACAGTTTTCATGTGATGAACCATCATCATTTGCTTCTCCAAAAGTAGACAAAATTTCGCAGATATGCCAAAAAATTAGTGTTACAGGCTTCGTTTTGGTTTTCTTTTGCTAATTTTGCAAATTGAATATCAGTCTCAATCCATAATGCATCGCATTTTAAATACAATAGTATACATACTCCTCCTGCTCAGCATCGCTCCGATAGCAGAGGCTAAAGACTTTGTAATAGTCATAGACCCCGGACACGGAGGCAAAGATGCCGGAGCATTGGGAATGCGCACAAATGAAAAGAGCATCAACCTCAATGTGGCACTTAAACTCAAGCGAATGCTTGAAAGAGACATGGACGATGTCAAAGTGCTTATGACCCGCGACAGCGACCGGTTCATACCGCTCCAGAAAAGAGCCGACTTTGCCAACCGCAAGCATGCCGACATATTCATATCCATCCACGCTAACTCCATTTCCTCGAAATCACCTGCACATCGACGCATCAACGGTGCCGCAGTCTATACCCTCGGTCTTGACCGCAGCGACACCAATCTTAGCGTCGCCATGCGAGAGAACGAAGTTATGAAGCTTGAGTCCGACTATTCAACCACCTATGAAGGCTTTGATCCGTCATCCACTGAAAGCTACATAGCCTTCGAGATGATGCAGCACAAAAATATGGACCAGAGCATCGCCCTTGCCGAAGCCGTGCAGAACCAGCTTGTCAGGACTGCCGGACGAAAAAACAACGGCGTGCGGCAAGCCCCTTTTTGGGTACTTGTGCGCACAAGCATGCCATCCATCCTTGTCGAACTCGACTTCATATGCAATCCTGCCATGGAATCATTCATGGCATCGGAAAACGGAAGCACCAAACTCGCTAAAGCCATATGCAACGGCGTAAAACGTTATCATAGCTATTCCTCACACCCCTCTTCAGACACCCCTCGAAATGAGAAAAAAAGAACTGCCGAAGAGAAACCCGAAATAACTGACAGCCTGGAAGAACAGATCCTCGATACGCCTGACACCAAAACCAAAGACACTGATGGGAAAATTATATATAAAATACAATTCCTCACATCACCCCGTGTCCTCCGGTCAGGCGACAAACGTCTTAAAGGGCTTAAACCGGTAGAACACTACAACGACAGAGGTACCGTAAAATACACCTACGGTTCATATCAGTCCATGTCGGAAGCAAACGCCCAACTTAAAACAGTAAAAAAGAAATTCCCTGATGCATTTGTCATCAAAACATGTAACGGCAAACGCATCAAATAATAAAAGTCATAATCCAAAATAAAATAACGCTACAATATAACAATTATGAATAAGCTATTCTCTCGTGAAATCATAATAGGAGCCTCAGTGCTCATCGCCCTGCTCGCACTCGTGTTTGGCATAAACTACCTCAAAGGGGTCAACATATTCAAGGCTGCAAATTATTATTATGCCTCATACACCAATGTTGCAGGACTTGCACAATCCGCCCCGGTAACACTTAACGGCTATAAAGTAGGTCTGGTGCGTGACATAGCATATGAATATGACAACCCTGGACACGTAAAGGTCGAAATAAGTCTCGACCGCCAGCTACTGCTCCCCGAAGGGACAAGCGCAGTAATTGTGACAGACATGCTCGGGACATCAACCATCGAACTCAGGATGGGCACCTCCCCCAACCTACTAGAAGTAGGCTCAAAAATATCAGGCGTAGTAGGGTCCGGACTTATGGATAAAGTATCCACCGAACTCATGCCATCAATAATTCAGATCGCTCCACACATCGACTCTCTTGTAGTGGCACTGACTGCTGTCGCTGCCGATCCGGCTCTCGTGAACTCTGTGAGACGTCTCGATGCAATAATGGCAAACCTTGAAGCAACCACTACACAGCTCAACCGTACTGTGCCTGCTCTCCTGAAAAACGCCAATTCCACTATGGCGAACGTAAGCGATATTTCCGCAAACATCTCGCAAGTATCAAGCGCGCTCGCAGTTCTTTCGGATGATCTGAAACGCATGCCGCTTGACTCGACTCTACGCAACATCAACAGCATCACAGCCAATCTTGATGAGGCTACCTCAAAACTCAATTCAACTAACTCCTCACTCGGTCTTCTGCTCAACGACCCGGGGTTATATCACAATCTCAACAACTCGGCGGCACATGTCGACAGCATTCTTATCGACCTTAAGAAACAGCCCAAACGATATATCCCGAGCATAAAGATATTCTAAAAGACATTTTGCGTATTTTAACACAAAAAGTGTCAATATTGGATTAAACTTTATAATGATACCGGAGTCAAAATAAACGTACAAGGAAATTTATTTATCATTACGTTAACACAACTTGACCCCACGTATCACCCAGTTATGACACGTCTTCACCGCGCACTCACAGCGATTTCACTAATCTTCTTATTCTCCACATCAGCTATGGCTGCCAAAATCACCGGGACGGTGAAGGATGCAGCCACACTCGATCCTCTTATGGAGGCTACAGTGCGACTCCTTGCTGCCAAGGATAGCGCATTCGTAAAAGGAGTAACAACCTCACTCGAAGGCACCTTCAAACTCGAAGGTGTCAAACGAGGCAAATATATCCTATCCGTCTCCTACATAGGCTACAGCGAACACCACCAGAATGTGACAGTTGAAAACTCCAACGTTCGCCTCGGTGTCATCAACATGAAAGAGGCATCACATCTGTTAGGGGAAGTAAGTGTAGTAGCCACAAAGACGCCGATCAAGGTGATGGAGGACACAGTGGAATATAATGCAGACTCCTACCACACCCAGCCCAATGCTGTGGTCGAGGACCTGCTCAAACGTCTCCCGGGTGTGGAAGTCGACAGCGACGGAAAGATTACCGCCCATGGCAAATCCATTAGCAAGATTCTTGTGAACGGCAAAGAATTCTTCAGCGACGACCCTCAGGTAGCATCCAAGAATCTACCTGCCAACATGATTGACAAGCTTCAGGTAGTCGACCGCAAAAGCGACATGGCACGACTCACAGGGGTTGACGACGGCGAGGACGAGACCGTGATAAACCTCACTGTAAGAAAAGGTATGGACAACGGTTGGTTCGGAAATGCCGAAGCTGGCTACGGAACCGACGACCGATATTCGGCATCGTTCAATATCAACCGCTTCTGGAACGGCAACCAGATAACATTTCTCGGAAATCTCAACAACATCAACCGCACCGGTTTCACCGATGGCAACGGCGGACGTTTCCGCGGAGGCATGTTCGGACGCGGAGGCATAACCACCTCACGCAACGTAGGCATAAACTTCAATATAGGCAAGGAAGAGGTGTTCCGCATAGGAGGTGACATAATGTACTCCAATACAGATGTCAGCTCTCGTTCACGACAGGACCGTCAGTACATATTCACTGACTCGACAGCATATTCACATATACGCAACCTGTCACGCGACCGTTCCAACAACGTCAACGGCTCCCTGCGACTACTATGGAAGCCAGACTCGTTCAACACCCTCGAATTCCGCCCCAACTTCTCCATCAACCATCACTGGGGATTCACCAACGACTCTACTGTCAACATCAGCGGACTGATGGAGAAAGTCAGCACCGACTATAACCTCACTCACAACCGAGGGACATCCTACGAACTGGCCGGACGACTCATATACTCCCACAACTTCAAGAACCATCGCGGACGCTCATTCTCTATCAGCTCTCGCTATCAGCTCTCGAATGTTCGTGAATATGAAAACTCCCTATCAGAGATAATGTACCATCTGCTTGAAACAGACGATGTGCTCGACCAATATGCCGACAATCACACCTGGAGCAACCAGATCATGGCACAAGCCACCTGGACCGAACCTCTCGGCAATCCGGCAAAAGGTCACTCTCTTGCTTTCAGCTATCGTATGAACTATCGTTGGAACAACGCCGACCGTCTTACCTACGATATACCCAACGACTATGACCTTGACATTCTTCCCCCTGTAGGTGTGGAACCTAATCCTGACTATTCCAACCAGTTCCGTAACAACTATTTCAATCAGGACATCCGAGTAAGCTACAAGAAAGTAGGCAAAGACCTAAATTATGAGGTAGGACTCGCACTCGTACCTCAGATGACCAAATCGATCGACTACATAAAGTCCGAAAACAATATGGACCGTTGGGTATGGAACTACGCCCCCTTCCTGCGTATGCGCTACAAGTTCAACAAGCGTCGCTCGCTCCAGGCTAATTACCGCGGACGCTCGTCACAGCCTTCTATGAGCCAGATGCAGCCCGTACCTGACATCTCCGATCCTATGAACATCAAGATAGGTAATCCCAACCTTGATCCGTCATTCGCCCACAACATCAATATTCGATTCCAGGACTTCAACATGGACTCCCAGCGTTCGATAATGATCAACGGAGACTTCAGCTACACACAGAACTCCATCATATCAATGACAACGTTCAATCCTGAGACATCAGGACGAGAGACCACCTACAAAAACGTCAACGGCGTATGGAGCTCCCGACTCATGAATATGATGTCAATGCCTCTAAAAAACAAAAAATGGACCATCTCAAACCATATTTTCGGAAACGCTTCACAGAACATCGGTTACAACAACGGAGTGAGAAACCGCGCCCTTGACTTCAACATCTTCGAAAGCCCCGGAATTGCGTTCCGCCCCGATAATTTCGAATTTGAACTGCGTCCGCAATATAGCGTACAGTTCTCCCACAACACCGTTCAGAAGCAGTCCAACCGCACAATCCACCGTTACGGAGGCCGTTTCGACGCCACTTACTACACTCCGTGGGGACTCACAGTCCAAAGCGATGTGAACTACTCCGACACCAAAGGCTATTCTGCCGGATATGACCAGAGGTCAATAATGTGGAACGCCTCACTGTCACAGCAGTTCCTCAAGGACAAAGCGCTCACAGTATCGGTACGTGTCTATGACCTGCTCAACCAGGTAAACAGCGTACGTCGCAGCATCAATGCCAATTACATCGATGACTCCGAAAGCAATGTGCTTACCCGCTATTTCATGTTCTCAGTCTCCTACCGTTTCAACACATTCGGAAAGGGGAATGAACCCAAAGGGAGCGATGAATTCCGTGGCGGACGTCACGGCGGATGGGGAGGTGGTCGCCCCGGCGGTCGCAGATTCTAAATCCGTCAGTCACAAAACAGATCGTAAATAAAATCATAAATGCCACGGAGCGTCAATGTTCCGTGGCATTTATGATTTTCCTGCAATCTAAAAAAGGTCTATACCTTCCAATCTCAACAAGAATGCTTTTATATCAGTGCCCGCACTGTAGCCTGTCAGGGAACCATCAGCACCTATCACACGATGGCACGGCACAATTACACCTATAGGATTCGCACCGTTTGCAGAAGCCACTGCCCTAACCGACTTAGGACAACCGAGACGAGAAGCCTCTTCACCATACGATATTGTAACACCATAAGGTATACGCAGCAGTCCGTTCCATACCATGTTCTGAAATTCGGTCCCGGAAAATACAAGCGGAAGGTCAAACACTTTTCGCTCGCCTGCAAAATACTCATCAAGCTGCTCTGCCGCTATATCGATAACCGGACATGTCCCATGCACGACACAGGCTCCAAAGTGCTTCGTAACTCTCGCCAGGTCCCTTTCATATCCGCTGCGCCCTATCCAACCGCATAGGCATATACTGTCGCCAATCGCTCCGAGCATCATCTCTCCGCACGGCGAACGGTACCGCTGCAATATGACTGACTTCCCAACAATCATTTACCTGTGAGGATAGTCCTTATATCATGGAGCTTATTCAGTGCCGCCATCGGAGTCAGATTATTGATATCAAGACCAAGAATCTGATCACGAAGCTGGGCAAGCACAGGATCATCAAGCTGGAAGAACGACAGCTGCATGCCCTCATGAACATTTGACGGAGAAGCCAACCTTTCAGCAGTAGCCTTATCACTTTCACGATTCACCGATTCAAGATGCCTGAGCACCTCATCGGCCCTCTTGACTATCACCTGAGGCATACCGGCAAGCTTGGCGACATGTATGCCGAAGCTATGCTCGCTGCCGCCACGTGAGAGTTTTCGGAGGAACACCACCTTGCCATCGATCTCTCGCACCGACACATTATAATTCACCACACGCGAGAACGTTTTCTCCATCTCGTTGAGCTCATGGTAATGTGTGGCAAATAGAGTCTTGGGATGCATCTTGCCATGTTCATGTATGTACTCCACAATAGCCCAGGCTATGGAGATACCATCATATGTAGAGGTGCCGCGCCCAAGTTCGTCAAAGAGAATCAGTGAGCGTTCGCTCATATTGTTGAGTATGGACGCAGCCTCATTCATCTCCACCATGAATGTCGATTCGCCAAGCGAGATATTGTCGGAAGCCCCCACTCGGGTAAAAATCTTATCTACCACACCTATATGCGCGCTCTCGGCTGCCACAAACGAGCCAATCTGCGCAAGCAGCACATTGAGGGCAGTCTGTCGCAGAAGAGCCGACTTACCCGACATGTTGGGCCCGGTTATCATCATCACCTGTGTCCCGGAATTGGACAGGTTCACGGTATTGGATATATACGGTTCTCCGGGAGGCAATTCTCTCTCTATCACAGGATGGCGGCCTTCCACTATAGAAATCTCCAAAGAATCATCCACCACCGGACGGTTATACCTGTTCTCAATCGCCACGCGTGTAAACGACCCCAACACATCGAGCTGGGCTATGAGCTGGGCATCAAGAAGAATCGCCGGAATATAATCCGAAAGCTGCGTCACAAGGTCGGTGTATATACGCTGCTCGATGACAGCAATCCTGTCCTGAGCTCCAAGTATCTTCTCTTCATAATCCTTTAGCTCCTGAGTGATGTAACGCTCGGCATTGACAAGTGTCTGCTTGCGTATCCATTCCTGAGGCACCTTGTCACGATGAGTGTTGGTCACCTCTATATAGTATCCGAACACATTGTTATATCCCACCTTTAGCGATGGGATTCCGGTGCGCTGGCTCTCCCGCTGCTGGAGCGACGACAGATAATCCTTCCCTCTGTAAGCAATCTCGCGCAGCTCGTCAAGCTCAGCATCCACGCCTGCCCTGATCACCTCGCCGCGATTGAGTGCGGCAGGCGCATCATCGACTATCTCCCTGCTTATTTTATCGACAATAGTGCTGCAAGGATTCAATTGTTCCCCTATGGAGTTAAGAACAGGAAGATCAGCCGAAGCACACACCCTCTTTATCTCAGGAATGACCCTCAATGCATTTCTCAACTGCACCATCTCGCGAGGGCTTACCCTAAGAGCCGACACCTTGCCTATCAGACGCTCCATATCCCCTATCTGTTCAAGAGCCTCGCGCAGAGAGTCGCGATCGTCCGATGCCCTGAAGAAATGCTCCACAATGTCAAGACGCTTGTTTATCTCTTTGTGGTCCTTCAATGGAAATAGAAGCCAGCGGTGAAGCAGACGGGCACCCATAGGGCTGACAGTACGGTCAATTACATCAAGCAGGCTCTTTCCGTCCTCGCTCATAGCGCGCACCAATTCGAGATTACGCACCGTGAAGCGGTCAAGCCTAACAGCCATTTCCTCCTCGATACGCGACAAGGATGTGATATGCTGGGTATGGGTATGCTGGGTTATATCAAGGTAATACAGAACCGCGCCGGAAGCGATTATAGCTGCCGGCATCTTATCCACACCGAATCCTTTGAGCGATGATGTCTCAAACTGCTTTAGCAGCCTATCCATCGCCGATGAATCGGTAAAAACCCAGTCATCAAGCTCAAATGTATAATAATGCTCTGCAAACGACTCCTCGACCATACGTTTTTTGCCTCTTTCGACAAGCACCTCCTTCGGAGCAAAACCGTTCATAAGTTTCTCGATATAATCAACCGAGCCCTCTGCTGTAAGAAACTCTCCGGTAGATATATCAAGAAAAGCCACCCCGGTCTTTTGCTTGCCAAAGTGAATTGCCGCAAGAAAATTATTCTCGCGATGGTCAAGCACATTGTCATTTATGGCAACACCCGGAGTCACAAGCTCTGTGATACCGCGCTTTACAAGTTTCTTGGTTGCCTTTGGATCTTCGAGCTGTTCGCATATGGCTACACGCTTGCCGGCCCGGACGAGCTTCGGAAGATACGTGTCGAGAGCATGATAAGGAAATCCGGCAAGCTCAACATACTGAGCCGAACCGTTAGCCCTCTTGGTAAGAGTGATGCCAAGAATCTCAGAAGAAGTTATCGCATCCTCTGAAAAAGTCTCGTAAAAGTCCCCCACCCTAAATAGCAATATCGCGTCAGGATGCTTGCCCTTCATCGCAATATACTGTTTCATAAGAGGAGTTTCCACGATTGACTTCGCCATAATTTTCCGGATTTTTTATTACAAAGGTACAAAATTCCGATGAGGCAGTACAAAATTCACCTGAATTTTATTTTTCCTACACTTGAACAGGAATAACCATAGTGTAATATTAAATCATAACTGCTATCTTTGCTCCTGATATTACTCTCCATACCAAAAGAACATTATGCCCTTAAATCTCTACAATCACACAAGGCTTACACTCGTCGCCATATGTTTCTGCCTCTTTGGTAAAATGCAATATACGTCAGCCATGGACAACTGCCTGCATTACAGCACAGGAACAATCTCAATAAGTTTCGATAAATCCATTGCTACAGACAGTATAGATGTCACAGCCATAACTTCGTCAATCTTCAATGATCCATTTGAAGAAGACATCATCCATTTCACTAAAAAAGATAATAACACTTTTACGTGCCAGGTTCCATTGGAGACACAAACATCCCTGATAGGAATTTACGTTGACACTGACAGGCGGCTCTCAATAGGATTAGTGGAAATCCACCCTGATATCCCACTTGTCATGGAAGCCTATTTCGACTCCGACGGATTACTCATGTATAGTAAATCCGATCATAACGGATTCAACCGTTTTGACATGGCACCTACAGAGAACAACAAAAGTGTCATTGTCTCGGATATGCTTATGCGCTTTGCATCATATCATTTGGGGTTATCTGAGTCAGAACCTCAAACAAGTCCGTCGAACCTACCTTTAACCAGCTGTCACTCAAGCTCCGAAAGTTCGAGCCAACGCAGTTCCTTTTCGTCAAGAATATCCTTGACAGAACTGTAACGAGCAGCCTTTTCGGCTATATCAGGTATATTCTCACCGGAATTGAACATGGCTTCAAGATCATTCTTCTCCTGAGTGAGAGCATCTATCTCGGCAGTAAGAGCCTCATACTCCTTACGTTCCTTGAATGACATCCGGCGCGGACGCTGCTTGGCTTCACGGTTTGACGAAGGCGCAGCGGACTGTTGCGACTTTGCTGTCTCCTGAGCCTGTGCTGCCTTAAGTTCTTTCAGATAATTCCGATAATCGGTATAGTTGCCGGGGAAATCCTTTATCACACCGTTCCCTTCCATTACAAAGAGATGGTCTACAATAGAATCAAGGAAGAACCTGTCATGGGATATGACTATCACACACCCCTTGAAATTACGCAGATACTCCTCAAGTATCCCGAGAGTCATTATGTCAAGGTCATTGGTCGGCTCATCAAGTATGAGGAAATTGGGCTGAGTGATAAGCACTGCCGCAAGATTGAGCCTACGCATCTCCCCTCCGCTGAGAGTGGAAATATATTTCTGCTGGTCAGCGGGAGAAAACAGGAACCTGTTGAGAAACTGCATAGGGGTATAATGTGACGTGCCATTGACCACGACATCCTCTGTGATATCGGTTATCGCATCTATCACACGCTTCCCCGCCGGAAGATTCAACCCATCCTGCGAATAATATCCGAAGCGCACAGTCTCACCCACGTTCCACTCTCCGGCATCCTGACTTACAATGCCCTGGAGCATCTTGATGAATGTGGATTTACCCACTCCGTTCTCACCTACGATACCTACCTTCTCATAACGGGCAAAAGTGTAAGTGAAATCATCGAGTATCACTTTTTCGCCAAAACGTTTCGACACACCCTTTGCCTCAAATATCTTTGATCCTATATAGGATGACTTCACCTCGGACGGATCGATGTTACGCTCATCGTAGCGCACCGAGGCACGCTCCTTGAGGTCATAGAATGCATTGATGCGGAAACGAGCCTTGCCTGCCCGGGCCTGAGGCTGACGCCTCATCCATTCCTGCTCTCTGCGCAGAGTGTTTTTCACCTTGGCAAGCTCGCCGGTGAGTGCCTCCAGGCGTTCCTCACGGCGACGCAGATAATAATCAAAGTTGCCATCATAGGTGAATATCTGCTTCATGTCGATCTCTATGATCTTATTGCACACCCGATCAAGAAAATAACGGTCGTGGGTGACCATAAGAAGTGTGATCCTCTGACGTGAGAGATAGTTCTCAAGCCATTCCACAGTCGAGATGTCAAGATGGTTGGTCGGCTCATCGAGAATGAGAAGATCAGGAGCACCGAGAAGCACCCGGGCAAGGGCAGCACGCTTAATCTGACCTCCCGACAGATGATCGACAATCAATTCGGCATCATCAATGCCAAGCTGCGATAACATCTGCCTCACGCGGTCCTCACGGTTCCACTCCTCATGATCATTCTCATGAATGGCAGGCAGGAGATTGCTCATCAGAGTGGTTCCTGGCTCAAATATAGGAGACTGGTCAAGGAAACCTACACGCAAGTCGTTGCGAAATGTGATTGCCCCGCTGTCAGGAGACTCATGACCCGACAAAAGGCGCAGAAGTGTCGACTTCCCGGTACCGTTCTTGGCAATCACTCCTATCTTATCCCCTTCGTTCACACCAAAGGTGATAGAATCGAAGAGCATACGGTCACCATAGCTCTTGGTCAGATCTTCGACTTGCAGATAAGGTTTCATTGAATTGTTTTGATAGGAATTTTAATGATTATTTATCCAGACAGGCATCCAGAGCCTTGATTATAGCCTCACGGTCCATATTGCGGCCTATGAACACGAGTTTTACCATACGGTCACCGTACTCCTCATCCCAGTCCTTTAGTATATTGGGGTCCTGGACTACCAGTTCCCTGAACTCTTCCTCGGGAGCTGTCGCAAACCATAGGCCTGCCTCTTTCAGTGATTTCTGCTTTCCTGCCGATTCAAAGAGATACGACATATCGGTATTGCATGAGAAATAGCATACCCCCTTACAACGTATCACCTCCCTGGGCCATTGTGCAGCCACAAAATGATCAAACCGGTTAAGGTCCAGGGCCGGACGACGATAATATACGAATGTCCCTATGCCATACTCCTCAGCCTCACCCTCTCCATGATGGTGGTGGTGGCAATGACCGCATGAACACCCCTCAGGATGTCCGTCGTGTTCATGGCTATGATTTCCGTGTTCATCATGATCATGATGGTGGTGATTATGGTGGTGATGGCTATGCTCTCGCTCCTCCTCTTCTATCTCATGGTTGTCACGTTCGATATGCTGCACCCAGGCAGCAGAAGTAGCCACATCATCGAAACTGAACATACCAGTGTTGATGATACGTGCAATATCCACATCAGCATAATCACATTCTATGATCTCAGCCGTTGGCTGCAGAGCCCGCACAATAGCTCGGATATGAGACAGTTCCTCGGCTGTGACTTCCGACACCTTGTTGAGCAGGATGATGTTACAGAACTCTATCTGCTGAATTATAAGATTCTCTATATCCTCCTCTTCAAGATTATCCTTTTTCAAGGAGTCACCGCAACCAAACTCATCTTTAAGCCTCAAGGCATCCACAACAGTCACTATACAATCGAGCTTAGGAGTACCGAACACAGTGGCCTGGGCTCCGAGCTGGGATATAGAGCAGATAGTCTGGGCTATAGGTGCGGGTTCGCATATACCGCTCGCCTCGATTACAATGTAATCGAAACGGTTCATAGCCATAATATCCTCTATCTGCTTGATGAGATCCATTTTGAGAGTACAGCATATGCAACCGTTCGAAAGAGCCACAAGGCTGTCATCCTTGCTGTCAACCACTCCGCCTCTCTCTATGAGGCTGGCATCAATGTTTACCTCTCCTATATCATTGACTATCACAGCAAACTTTATGCCGCGCTCATTTGAAAGTATATGATTAACAAGTGTAGTCTTACCGCTACCGAGATATCCGGTGAGAAGCAGTATGGAAGTTGTCTTTTTCATCACATTCAATATATTATCAAATCCGTATGTATTCAGGATTTATTATATGATCACCATTCAATCCTCACCGCCACACCGTCCATCTCCGCAGGGATAGGCGGATTGAGCTTGGTGAGTCTTATCATGCCACCCTCTATATCCGGGAAACGATCAGTCAAGGCACTGTGAAGACGCCACACCACATGCTCAAGCAACTGTGACGGATAGGCCATCACTTCGCGCGCCACCTCAACGACCTCAGCATAATTGAGCGTACCATCAAGGTCATCATTCATCATCCCTTTCTCTATAGGATACACGAGATGGACTGACAGTTCAAACGTATTGCCGTTCACACGCTCCTCTTCGTACACACCGTGGCGTGCAAAAAGTCGCAGACCGTTAACCTCTATGGTCCCTTTCATCACTTATGCTTTTAAGAATCAACCCCACGTGAGATTAGAACCTCGCCTGAACCTGCCCCTCATCCAATAATACAGTGTATACACAGGATGATATGTCATAAACCATGGGAATGTGAGCATTATAGAGCGGGAACCGAGCGAACGCGACACCTTGCGCCAAGCAGCCATAAGCACAATCCATACCGAAAGCATTATGACTCCAGCCACTATCATAGGCACAAATGATGGAAGCCCTACAACTCCCAAGGCAACGGCAGAGCCCAAAAGCGCCCACCATGCCCAGGAACAGGTACTGAAAAACATACGCGCATGGCCACACAGACGTGATGCGGTATAGTCGCGACGTATCTTCTCTGTCCGGTGAATTGACTGAGGGGAATTCTGCACAACCAGGAGCATCGAATCATCCGACAGCTCCACCGCCGTGTTTCCTTTGCGAGCTACCTCACTCACGAACACATCGTCATCACCATACTTGAGGTCAAGCGACCTGGAGAAGCCTTTGTTTCGGAAAAACATCTCGCGACGATAGGCAATATTACACCCGTCGCCACGGTAAGGCCTTCCTGCTATCGCCCACGAAAGCCATTCGACATCACTCCTCACACGGTCAAATGAATGAAGACGCTTCCAAGGCTCATCGACACCGTCGCTCACAGCCGGAATCGCGTATCCAAGCACTATATCGGTCGACGGACTGAAATGGCTTGCCATACGCTTAAGCCACTGTCCGGATGGAATCTGACAATTCCCTGTAGTATGGACCAGCACATTATATTTCGCAGCCTTGATGCCGAGGGTGACAGCAAGCTTCTTGCGCGACAACGAACGTGACTCCTGAGGAGTAAAAGTCATATACAGGTTATAATATCTCTGCTCCAGTCTGGCTATCACATCCTTAGTGGAACTGATGGCACCATCGTTAACCACAATCACCTCGAACGGCGCGGGATAATCCTGTTCAAGTATCTGAGGAAGCAGTATCTCAAGATTGGAAGCATCATCCTCGGAATACACAATTACTGAAACAGGCGGATAACCGGCGGCATCAGTAGTGCTGCCACTGTCAGCATAATTCAGGCTGCGCTCATTGTCAGCGGCAACCTGACGACTCACTGACGACACATAATGACGGAATCCGAATAGCAGATACAATGCCGATATGACCAGCACCGATAGCAGTGTAATTATAATAGGTGTAAGGTATATTTCAAACATCTGGAAACAATGGATAAAATCAAATGCAAATTTACAAAGAATTCTTCAATGAACCGCGAATTTTTCTGACAATAACAATGCAGGGCCGGTCATCACGACCAGCCCTGCACTCTTTGTAATCTATTATTTAACCTTTTCTTTAATTTATCACATTATCAATCAATCATTTATTAAAGTAGGTATATAGCCATATTTATTATTCACCAACGAGATCGAGAGCATAGAGTCCTCGCTTGCCGGTAGGATATACACCGCGCAGTATCATGATGCGGTCGTTTACTTCAGCCTTCATCAGTGCGTGATATATCTTCTCGACATCAGCCGGCGAAGCCACACGCATTTCATTGATGGAGGTGATGATGAAGCCCTGACGGACACCTGCCTCGCGCACGATACCTGCTTTCAGGTCAACCACCTGCACGCCGCCCGAGATGCCGAGCTGCTTGAGGGTTGAAGCATCCACCTTCTTGAATGCACAGCCGAGATCGGTGAAGTCGTTAGCTTTGGTCACATTTGTGGTACCCTGCAGGTTGAGGAGTGTCACAACGACAGTCTTTTTAGAATTGTCGCGTATAAGTTCCACATTTATCTTATCACCGGGACGATGTTTCACCACCTGTTCCTGAAGCTGAGCGACATTGTCGGTGGGCACACCGTTAATAGCGATGATCACATCACCTGCCTCTATGCCACCTTCCCTGGCTGATGAACGGCCTTCGCTGAAGGACTGCACATACACACCCTTGGTCACCGACTTGATACCCTTGTCCTTGGCAAGATCACCAGTCAGATTCTGAATGACTATACCAAGAATTGCACGCTGCACTGCACCATACTGACGGAGATCGCTCACGACCTTCTTTACAATAGATGTCGGCACTGCAAAAGAATACCCTGCATAATTACCGGTCTGGCTATAGATAGCGGTATTTATACCGGTAAGGTCGCCATTGAGATTGACCAAGGCACCGCCTGAATTACCGGGATTTACTGCGGCATCTGTCTGTATATACGATTCAATGCCCATAGGTTTCGAGCCTGTAGACCCTCCGATGCTACGCCCTTTTGCCGATACAATGCCGGCTGTGACTGTAGATGTGAAGCCGAATGGATTGCCAACTGCAAGCACCCATTCACCCACTTTAAGGGTCTCGCTGTCCCCCATAGGGATTATAGGGAGATTCTCGGCATCGATCTTTATGAGAGCGATATCGGTGGTGGGGTCCGAGCCGATGACGGTAGCGTCAAACGAACGGTTGTCGTTAAGTGTAACCTGTAATCTTTCGGCCTCATCGATCACATGATTGTTGGTCACGATGTATCCGTCGGCACTTATAATGACACCTGAACCGAGTCCACTGGGCTCCATATCCTGGTCTGGCTCCTGCTGTGGTTGCTGAGGCTGCTGACGGTTCCCTCGCGGTGATCCGAAGAAGTACTCGAACGGATCTATAAAGAAACCTCCTCCATATCCCTGCGAACGCTGACGGGGAGTGATATAACTTTTGATTGAGACAACTCCGTTGATGGAGCTTTCTGCTGCCTGGGTGAAATCAGTTGTTGTAGCAGGAGAGAGACCCACTGTATAGAATCCACCCTGATTGCCGTTAACACCGGCATCAGCAGTAGCCACAGAGAAATCGTCACGAGATGAGAAAGCCTCCTTCATTACTCCGGCAGTCAGTGCCGAACTCAGGATTGCGGTACCTGCCGCAAGGAGGATAATCTTGCCTGATAATTTCATATTATTCTTATGATAGTGGTTGGTAAATATTTCAATTGCTTTACACCCTTAAGACGGCAAAACGCGTGCAAAGTTACATCACATGACATGACTTTAAACAATTTTAATAGCTCCATCCCCAATTTAAGGAATATTTACGACATCATCCGGCCAACACTTATAACAATCCAAAAATAATGCTGTATCTTTGCATTATTATGTTAAAACGGATAGCATCACATATACTCGTTGTGTCAGTCCTTGCCATTTTGACAGCCTGCGGATCATCAAGGACCACCCGCATCCCGGCAAACAATTATACCCCCGACAAAGGGTCGGGCATCAGCAAAGACAATAACGATAATGACACATATATGGCACCTCAGTCAGCTGCTCTCATCAACAAAGCCCGCAGCTGGCTTGGCACACCTTATAGATACGGAGGGAATGACCGAAGAGGCATAGACTGTTCGGGGCTCGTACTTCAGGTATACAAGGACGCCCTCGGGATACAGCTTCCACGCAACTCACGCGAACAGCACGACTACTGCTCATCAGTGTCAAAAGGAGGCATGGTGCCAGGCGACCTTATCTTCTTTGCGACAGGAAAGAACAAAAGGAAAGTATCACATGTAGGCATATTCGTCGGTGGCAATCAGATGATCCACGCATCCACATCGCAAGGTGTGATAATAAGCGACATAAACTCATCCTACTACTCCCGAACCTATGTCGGAGCCGGAATGGTGGACAAATATCACGCAATGATAGGTGACGCATACAATAAAAATAATAAGAACAAGCCCGACAAACATAAAAAAGAAAACGACATCCGACACGAGGAGCCATCTTCACGAGATATTCCAGAGATACATATATCTCAGCTCGAATCCCCTGCCGGATTCACCCTCACCCCGGTAGAAGAGCTACCCCAGCCCAAACAACAGACACCAACCGCAGCGCCCGGAACAGAACAAAAACCGGAAACACAAAAAAACGCTGATCGTAAAACGCCACAATCCCAACCGGAACCAACACAACAGAAGACCGTACAGGTTGCAACCATATCCACTCAACCAGCCGAACAGCCTACAGCCGAAGAGGCCCGTAAATCGGTCCTCAGCTCGCTTAAGGAAAAGGAACTCTGACAATGGAAGAAATTATCGACAGGGCAATTGCCCCCGACATTCATAATATGGGGAGACTATCATTCCCCGAAGCAGAGACAATGACTCTGCCGAATGGTCTGACACTGCATTTCCTGAGCGGAGGAAATGCCGACGTAAGCCGCATAAAGATACTCCTGCCGGGAGGAATCGCTGAATCACCACGCCCCAAGCTGTTAGAAATCGCCAATTCACTGCTTCTGGAGGGAACTGTCAATCATTCCGGAGAACAGCTGTCCGACATTATCGAACACAACGGAGCCTGGACCGGAATCGAGACATCCACCCACCACTCAGCCTTAAGCGTATATTGCCTCAACAGCACATACCGTACTCTACTCCCATTGGTCAACGAGATAGTGCTGTCACCGGCATTCGACCCTGAGGCGACCTCCCATGTGGTGCGCAATGAAGCAGCAAGGCTCGAAGTAGATCATCACAAGGTGCTCTACCGTGCGGGATGCGCCATGAGAAATCTCATATACGGTCCCGAACATCCGCTTTCGGCGGTCCCATCGCCGGAAGAACTCATGGGAATCACACCGGAAATGCTCGCCGAAGCCCACAATGCACGCCTCGACCCATCAGGAATGCATGTGTACATTAGCGGACTGCTGTCGGACAGCATGATCAATGAAGCTGCAGGCATATTCTCTGCCATACCCTCCCACAATCCATACCCTCTGCCACCACTCCGATTCCCTGAACATACATCCGGCGGAAAGACCCACGTCGACATGCCTGATTCATTACAAAGCGGTGTCAAACTTATGATTCCCGCAATAGGCAGAAATCATCCGGACTACGTTCCGCTACGAATAGCGACAGTAGCCCTTGGAGGATATTTCGGAAGCCGTCTGATGCTTAACATACGTGAAGAGAAAGGTCTCACCTACGGCATCACGGCATCACTCATAGGCTACCGTCACAGCGGTTTCATATCCATATCGTCACAGACCGATCCTTCCACAGCCGATCTTCTTATAAGCGAGACAATCGCCGAAATAGAACGGATGAAAAATCCCGACTCATATACAGCCGATGAAGTGAACCGCATCAGCAGGTTTGTGCTTTCCGAACTTGCCGGAGTCCTTGACACTCCATTCTCACGAATGGATTTCCTACAGACACAGGTAACCGCAAGCACACCTGCGGGATACTTTGCCATGCAGGACAATGCCGCACGTCAACTCACGTCTGAAATGCTCGCTTCAATGGCAGAAAAATATTTCGATACAGACAGACTGTTTATTGCCACCGCCGGGAAGTAACAGCCCCGGCATGGCAATATCAAGACTCATCCCATACGGTCACGCTTACGTAACTCCACCATAGGGTCGTTCTGGCAAAATCCTTTCGCATATACCGAGGAATCCATCACACTTCCATCCCCGCACCGGAGAAGATCGTCCATGACAAGAGGATCATTAAGATGCCTCAGGAATCCTGGCCCGTCAAACAAAAGCACATCAATATAGGCTATATCTTTATTGCCCATGGCTCCGCCAAGCAGCAATCCTGGCGTATCACTATTACCAAACATACTCTCGATACGGTCTTCTATGGTATAACGCATATCCATGAATTCTTTTATCCCCCATCCATCAGGGATCGTGATCATCAGGAACATTGCAGATGCCCCCTTCAATGCAAGGTCACGATAACACTGCATATCTCCCTCCATATATTGGCGGTTCAGAAGCATAAAACGTGAGTTCCCGCATATTATCTCCTCTCGCAACTTCTCACTATCCTCCTTCGGCTCACATCTGTAGGTACACCAATTCAGTTCCGGCTCGGTGTGATACTCTTTTCCGTTGTTTTCAAGCATATTCTTCATCCCGGATGAGAGCTCACCTATAGGATACATACCGTCAGTACTGTCTGACTGTCTTACATCATAGACATAGTTGTATACCGCACCTTCACCTATGGCATGCTGAAGTATCACATAAAAAGCATTGATGCTTTTTGCTTCATCAAGTTCTGCAAGCGCAGGATGATGGTAGCAAAGATCGAATGCCGAACTTTCCGCATCATAATCCGCACGCACAAGTATCTCCGTCATAGGTATATCCTTGTCATACATACGGAATGTGAATCCGCTTATGTCGGAAGGATGCTGACATGAATGAACAGTCCATCTGTCTTTAAGCTCCAGAGGCATATTATCAACCAGATAAGGATACAGATAATAGCACTCGGTATTCCCTTCCACACAGAATGTAAGCTCTCGGTCACCACCTATGTTATAATACACATCCTCACCTATTATCGACATGCCTTCAGCCATAAGATCGGACAGACTCCCCCTGCCGTCATTTCTTCCGGCAAGCATTTCTTCTATATCAGCACTGTTTTCGGAGAACCATTTCCAAAAATCAACAACACGCTGCCTGAAAGGCATATTTATATTGCATTGAGCAATAAACCATTTGGTGTCCTCGTCATCAGGCTCGATCTCCAACGCCTGACTGAAATATTTAAGCGACCCCTCATAATCACCAAGAAAATAGAGGGAATATCCCATTCTGAAATTCCAGTTGGCAGTCTCTCTGCCGTAACTCTCCGTCTCAACAAGCAGCGGTAATGCCTTCTCATATTCACCGGTATTGTTATAGGCTCGGGCCAACAGCCCCTTAAGCTCATCAGTAAGCTCCTCTTCTGGAAATGACATAAGATAATCCACCACTTCCGCATCACGGTCGTCAGCTGTCATAGCATTGATACGCTCCAGTATCTCCTCCCGATTGGAATACACATTCATTCCCATATTTGAATCGTATTATTTCGTTAATTATTACTTAGGCAAAGATAGTCCCTTTCAGTCAAAATAATCCTATGCATAGCCATGTTTTTCAACACAATCGTTTTATTAAATTCAAGAGAGGACGAAACCTATAGTGTGGGGTAAATTACAAAAACCGATGACATATTAGAAAATATTTTGTAACTTCGTGTCCTGTAACAAAAGCTTTTTATATATGATTACCAATCGGGAAGAAGTTCTTGAAAATGCCTTGCGCGTATTTGCCAAGATGAATTATGAAAAAGCAAGTCAGACGGAGATCGCAAAAGCCTGCGGGCTCTCGAAAGCAGGCCTCATCTATTACTACCCGCTTAAGCTGGATCTATTTATCGCTGTTATAGATAAATATGTGTTCCACATGCAGTCAACCTCCATCAAATTCAATTTCCAGTCCTGCACTCTGCATGAGTTTATCGAACAATATATTTCCGGTGTAGAACGCACTATGAGCAGACTTATACAAATACTTGACGACGGAAATAATCCTTCAGGATGTAGCTTTAATTTCTATTATTTTCATATACTCATGCAAGTAAGGCTCTACTATCCCAATGCTGACAAGAAGATCATGCAAATATTCGAGCAGGATTATGAGATATGGAAATCGGCAATAAAATCAGCTATTGAACGCAAGGAGATACGCAGCGACATAGATATTGAAAGCGCAGCCCTAATGTTCCGTCAGATATTCTTAGGTCTGTCATTCGAACAATCATTCCTTGGAGGACTTGACACAAAGTTTCTTGCTCAGAAATTACGTTTCGCATATTCTCTACTGAAAGCCTGAAAATTACGGTATCCAATACGACCTAAATTATGGCAACATAAGAGTAGACCTCTTTTAATTATGAAGCCATAAAACCTATTTTCATATCAGCACTGCAAATATCAATCTCTGATTATCAATGATTTGATAATTAAATTTATCAGGATATCGAAGCTGGGCAGACTTTTTCGCAAAAAACAGACCAATTGGTTTGTTTTTCCAAATTCTTTCACTAATTTTGCGGTGAAAAAATCAATCAAGCAATATGAAAAAGTTTTTTAGATCCGTATTAGCAGTGTCAACACTCTCAATGCTGATGACATCCTGCAGCTTTCTGAATCCAGGACCTGTACCTGAGGACATAATTGGAGACCAGCCAGGAGAACTACAGGCCAAAATAAACGAACTTCTTGATCAAGCAGGCACGGATTCCACCAAGGTGGAATTTGCCGAGATCTCTTCATCATTCCTCTACAGTCCAGGCGACAACACTGCTAATGTGCATGTGCAGATCATCTCCCCTGATGATAAAAACAAGATGGTACAATACAGCTGGAGTGACATGAAGGACCGCAGAAACATGTGTGAGAAATTTGATCTGACAGTCTCCACATTCCTCGACAATGATGTGGTCGATTCTTACGACGGATATAAGGAAATGCTGTTCACTTACGATGATGCCCGAAAATATCTCAATAATCTTCCTACATATTGCAAGGAAGCACTTGAAGCCTCAGGCTACAAGGACAATGGATACATCGACAATTTCACCATGTCCAACAAACAGATAATCATAAGTGTAAAACATAAGGACGGTGGTTTCCATAAGACCTATAATATTTCCAAGGACGGCGAACATATCGTAATTCCTGAATAAATACAAGCCTAAATATATTTAACTGCACCTTAAAAGTCAGGGACTTTCAAGGTGCAGTTAAAGTTTTTACGATACGGTCTCTAATTTATTTCTATGAGCTTTTTCTGAATTTTCACTTGGCATTATCTATCTGAGACAGAGCATAGTTGTAAGCTCCTATAGAAATTGCCTTTGACGCGCCGATTCTGCTGACTGCGACACCTGTACGTTTCATTGGGTCGTATATGACAGTCCTGTCGGACCCCGGGATACGAAGCTCACGAGAATCGCCCACAGCAAATACCTCAACATCATTATCGTCATCAAGATCAAGAACCTGCATAGGCAGACGGTTCACAGAGTCTCCACATACAGTGTCGATTGTAGAACGCATCTCCTTAAGAAGAGCAGGCTTAATGTACTTCATTGCTCCTGTAACGCCTCCGCCCACAACAACTATAGCATCCGACAGCAATACGGCAGTAGCGAACACATCTCCGGCAATCTCTCCAAAACGAGCAAAAGATTCTTTTGCTGCCTCCTGATCCCCATCCTTAGTGCCCTCAGCAATCTTAAAGATATCATAAGGGGTAAGATCCTCTTCATGATTTCCTGACAGGTTGCGGTATTCACGGATCACCGCACGGATCGACACTCCATCCTCGGCTATGATTCGCGGATTGGACTTGTTTCTCAAGAAGCAAGCCTCCACACAGGAATTGTTACCCAAATTGAGTTGACCGTTTATTACCTGACCTATGCCAAGACCTGTACCAAAAGTGAATCCGATCAGATTCCGGTACACTTTATGTCCTCCAAGATCGGCAACACGTTTATTTATCTCAGGAAGAATACCTCCTGTAGCCTCACCGAAAGCATACAGGTCACCATCATTGTTGATGAAAACAGGTACTCCGAATTTCTCTTCAAGGAATGGACCGAGGGCTACTCCGTCGCGGAATGATGGGAAATTAAGAAGATACCCTCCTATTATTCCTGACGGATAATCTGCCGGACCAGGAAATGCAAAACTGATTGCCACAGGCTTATCGCCAAGCCGTGAAAATATCTCAGTGAATCCATCCACTATGGTTTGCAGGCATAGTTCAAGATCATCTGCACGTGATGGGAGAGTGAGAGGTTCTGTAATATATTCGCAACCGCGCATAGCACCGAATACAAGATTCGTGCCACCTGCATCAAGGGTCGCGACAATACGATTATCTGATCTGTACATGGTATTGATCAAGTTAGTTATAACAATTATTTTACTTTATGTAGGCTGTGATTACCTTGCAGTTGCCACGTATGGTCACCCCTGGCATCGAAGCCGGAATAAGAGCAGTGCTACCTTCAGGAAGCATTGTGACAGTGCCATCAGAATCAATCAATGGAGCATAGCCGTCAATGGCAACAATTATGGTAAACGAATCCCTGTCCTCAAGATCAAGGACATACTGATCCTTGACTTCAATTGACGAGACTGTGAAATGAGCGCAGTCAGCTATGATATGCTGAACATTCTCGCCGTGCGGAATCTTGGTGGGTGCGGCACCTTCGATATCATTGAAGTCCACAGCATCAACCGACTCCTCAATATGCAGCTGCCGTGGATTACCCTGAGCATCACGGCGGTCATAGTCATATATACGATAAGTGATATCGGATGTCTCCTGGATCTCAAGCACAAAATTTCCCTTGCCTATGCTGTGCACCCTACCGGCAGGCAGAAAGAACACATCATCCTTTTCGGGATAATATTTGCCAAGGCACTCGGTGATAGTATTGTCGGCGATGCGTCGGCGATACTCGTCGGGAGTGAGCACACGGTTCAAACCGGAATACAGATATGCACCATCCTCCGGAGCTATACTTATCCACATCTCAGTCTTTCCGGGACAATTGTGACGCTTGCCCGCAAGCTCATCATCGGGATGCACCTGCACAGAAAGGTCATCGGCGGAATCAATGAGCTTTACCAGAAGAGGGAACTCGTCACCGAAACGCTCTGTAAGCCTCTCTCCCATGATTTCACGTGAATGCTCAACAAGGAGTTCGTGAAGATTCTTTCCCTTGAACAAGCCTTCTGACACTACCGACTCGTTACCGGGCACTCCGGAAAGCTCCCAGCTCTCACCAATATTGTCACCCTGTGATGGCAGACCTTTGAACTCGGCTATACGCTTGCCACCCCATATCACACTTTTGAAACGGGGTTCAAACATTAGTATCGGAAATGTTGCCATTTTGTATATGATAATAGTTCGGTAAAATTTGCATATTCAATTGAATATCAATAAGATGCAACAACAATTCAATATCAATGCAAACTATTGTGTATCAGTGCGATACAGCTATGCCTGCTCAAAAATTACCGAACTGTTGATATGATTATAACGGTTTATATTCTACGAAAGCCTCGATCGCCTCATAATCGGCAAACCCGAGATCATGATACAGTTTTGCGGTCGCGCGGTTGCGGTCCTCGGCACGCTGCCAGAACAAGCGGCTGTCATTTCCGAGAAACGGTGCAAACTCCATCTGTGACGAATGCTTCAATATGGCATTGCGTTTCATGCGCAACTCCTCAGGGCTGATAGGCACAGCCATCTCTATATTCTCTATATCCCATTCGGCCCATGCTCCACGATACATCCATATGCGGCATTCGTTGAGCCACTCATCACCCCGCGACTTAGCCACATCGATTGCGGCGAGCACCGCATCTGTACATTTACGGTGTGTGCCGTGAGGATCGGCAAGGTCGCCAGCCACATATATCTGGTGAGGCTTGACCTCACAAAGCAGGTCATACACGATATTTACATCAACCTCCCCCATAGGCAGTTTCTCAACCTTGCCGCTCTCATAGAACGGAAGGTCAAGGAAGTGTATACGCTCCTTGGGGATATGATTGTATGCGCAAGCAGTCCGTGCCTCTCCACGACGTATAAGCCCCTTGATTGTGAGCACATCGCGAGTGTCGAGATCACCCTCCTTCTTATTGCTTAGGAAATTTTTCACTTCCTTGTATTTCCGGGAGATCTCTTCGGTGGCATCATCAAGAAAAAGACTCTTGAACCCATTGATGAAATGCATGAAGCGGGTGACTTCCTCATCATTGACAGCAATATTGCCGGATGTCTGATAAGCTATATGGATGTCATGATGCTGACGCACAAGCCTGCTTATGGTTCCTCCCATAGAGATGACGTCATCATCGGGATGAGGCGAGAACACTATGATACGTTTGGGATAAGGAAATGCCCTTTCCGGACGATCGGTATCATCGGCATTCGGCTTACCTCCCGGCCAACCTGTGATAGTGTGCTGCAAATCATTGAACACCCTTATGTTCACATCATACGCCGAACCATAGATTCTCAGCAGCTGATCGAGTCCGTTCTCACTGTAATCCTTGTCGGTGAGTTTCAGAAGTGATTTTCCGGTCTTTTCCGAAAGCCAGGCAAGTGCTGACCTGAGCAATCTGGGAGTCCATTCAATGTCACCTTTAAGCCATGCATTTTCACCATGCACAGGCTGTATGTCTATTTGTGAAGAAAGATTGAGTCGCATATGTCACAGATTTTCAATGTCCTTGAAATAGCGGTAAGTGCTTACCTTTAATTCATCAGTAGCATTCTCATCACATACGATCACCCCGCGTGGATGGTTCTGCAACGCACTTATTGTCCATGCCTGGCATATAGGACCTTCAACCGCTGCATACAACGCTCTTGCCTTGTTATGACCGTTGCACAGAATCAGGACCTCTCTTGCATCCATCACTGTGGCGACACCTACAGTAAGCGCACACTGAGGTACGTCGTCAGGATTGCCGCCGAAGAAGCGGGAATTGGCTATACGCGTATCCTTGGTAAGAGTCTTTATACGCGTTCTGGAAGAGAAAGAGGAGTATGGCTCGTTGAAGGCTATATGACCGTCAGGACCTATGCCTCCGACAAACAGATCTATTCCGCCGTAGCTCTCGATAGCTTTTTCATAGTCGGCACACTCTTTCATGAGGTCATCGGCATTGCCGTTGAGTATGTGTATATTCTCTTTCGGGCAGTCGATATGATCAAACAGATGCCTGTGCATGAAAGAATGATAGCTCTCAGAATGTTCTTCGGGAAGCCCGACATACTCATCCATATTGAATGTCACTACATTTCTGAATGACACACGTCCCTCTGACACAGCTTTTACAAGCTCACGGTACATACCTATAGGTGATGAACCGGTAGGAAGCCCGAGAACAAACGGCCTATCGTATCTTTTGTTATGCTCATTGATACGGTTTATCACATAGTCGGCCGCATATACCGACATACGATCATAATCCGGTTTTATTAAAAGTCTCATACTGATGTATTAGTTATTCGTTAACATGAAATTGAAGTCTGCCGGATTGCATAAGCTCCGAATGAGTTATCCGATGCCTGGCTGGTTTTCCATCCAGCATTATACTGTTCTTACCGTCACTCACCTTGGATATCTCAAGGGGGTGATCACCGAGATTGATGGTCACTTTATCGAAAACCGGTGTTGTCAGTGTGTACTCAGGCACTCCTGGCACATCGGGATACAGTCCCATCATAGAAAATACAGCCCATGCCGACATTGTGCCGGTATCATCATTGCCGGGCAGGCCGTCGGGCTTGGTTGTGAAATGCTTTGCAAGTAGCTCTCCGACAAGCTTAGATGTACGCCACTCCTCGCCTTTAAAACGGCTGAAAAGATAGGGATAAGCTATGTCCGGCTCATTGGCGGGGTCATAAAGCCCTTCATCAAATACTTTTTGCAGCTTATCGACAAACTGACGCTTGCCGCCCATCACTTTCGACAGTCCGTCAATATCGTGAGGCACATAGAATGTATAATTCCATGCGCTGCCCTCGTGAAAACCGGGCACAGGCTCAAAGTTCTCACCCTGACGCGGATCGAACGGTGTCAGGAAACTGCCGTCGGCATTGATAGGCCGCAGTGTACCGCTCTCCTTGGAATAATAGTTCCTCCATCCAGCCGCACGCTTGCGCAGCTCTTTAGCGAAATCCTTCTCTCCACGCTCCTCGGCGAGCCATGCGAGAGCATTGTCAGCCACATAATACTCCAGGGCATGACTTACGGAGTTGTCACCGGAATTGTCACCGGCAAAATATCCGAGAGGGATATAGCCCTTTTCGATATAAGGATCATTATCGGGACGCATGGGATTGTCCTTGCCTTGTGTCGTGGCCGATTTCTTCATTGCAGCATAAGCCGCATCCATATCAAAGTCGGTGAGCCCCTTGCGCCAGGTGTCAATGATGACAGGAATAGCCGGATCGCCCTCCATCGTGAAAGTCTCACGTCCGAAAAGTTCCCATTTAGGGAGCCAGCCCCATTCCTTTGACATATCCACCATGGAACGCACCATGTCAAGCTGACGTTCGGGATACACAAGAGTCATGAGCTGATGGAGGTTGCGGTAAGTGTCCCATAGGGAGAATACGGTGTAACGGTTGCCGTCGGTGCTCATCACCGCATTGCTCTCCATCGCAGGATATCTTCCATCGACATCCTGAAGAATGTTAGGATGCAGGAGTGTATGGTAGAGAGCTGTATAGAAGACTGTCTTCTGATCGTCAGTCCCGCCCTCAACAATTATACGGCTCAGATCGTCGTTCCAACGCTTGCGGACATCGGCATATATTTTATCAAAAGTTATGTCACGAGGCTGCTCGGTGTTGAGATTCAGCATCGCATTCTCCTCGCTGACAAACGATACGCCTACCGACACTTCGATAATCTCACCAGGCTTGGTATCGTAAGTGTACCATACACCTATGTCGTCACCGGATATCGTCTTGCCGAAATCGGGATAAAGCTTGTACTTGGCATCATCGACATCCCATTCGGCCTCAACTCCTTTTTTGGGTCGCTGAAACTTCCAGAAGCCCTGCTTGGCGGGCTTTCTGTCGACTCTCATTGCAAAATACAGAGGGAACACTGCCTGAGGATTGTAGCAGAAAGTGCCCATAAGCTTGCACCCTACCACTTCGGTATCTGACACGCGCCTTACGGTAGCTCCGCTTTCGTTGGTCAGTCCTTCGCCAAGATTAAGAAGAATGTTACCCTTGCCTTCCGGGAATGTGAACCGGATTCTTCCTGTTCGGGTTGTGGCCGTAGCCTCTGCTTTTATGCCATACTTGTCAAGTGTCAAGCCATACAACCCCGGAGTGGCATGCTCATCGGAATATGACGAACCATAGTTACGGTAATCAACATCAAGCTTCCCAGCAGTCGCCATCACAAGGAGCGATCCCAGTTCAGGGCATCCAACACCGCTGAGATTGACGTGAGAAAAACCTGTGAAATATGAATTTGTGTTGTCGTAGGGCGTTGACCACCACCTGCTGTCCTTGTCAAATTGATTGAGGTCCGAACCCATCACATTGAAAGGAGCCACCGACATAAGTCCGTTAGGTGTGACAGCCCCCGGATTCGTGGTGCCGAAATTAGTGGTCCCTATGAACGGATTGACCCAATCCACAGGTTCCTTCGCTTGTATGGACAAAACCGTCAGCACTGCGGCAACGCCCCACGACAACATTTTTCTCATAATGAATTATTCTTTATGAATTCTATTATTTCAGATATATAGCCGAAAGCCATGCACACCGATGTGTCGGCAGCTCCGTAATATACAGCTACGCGGTCTCCGTCAGTAAGGGCCGCACAGGGGAACACCACGTTGGGCACATCTCCTGCCAGTTCATAAGGAGCGGCAGGTGCGAGCAGATAAGGCTTGGAGCGGTATATCACCTTCGAAGGGTCCTCCCTGTCAAGAAGAGCCGCACCCATTGAGTAGCGGAAACCATTGCAGGTGGTGATCACTCCGTGGAAAAACATCAGCCAGCCCTGCTCGGTAAGAATTGGCACCGAACCTGCTCCTACCTTGGTGCACTGCCACGCGCTTTGGTCGAAAGGCGCAGGGCTCATCACATGGCGGTGCTCACCCCAGTACTTCATGTCGGGGCTATAGCTTAGCCA